>Ga0272442_10000013_pt1 | contig 273842 bp, 232 predicted proteins | sample SSMForm2O_FD_200262 | JGI IMG/M metagenome (GOLD analysis project Ga0272442, IMG submission 200262) | Marine sediment archaeal communities from Little Sippewissett salt marsh, Falmouth, MA, United States - SSM-Form-2O | ecosystem: Environmental > Aquatic > Marine > Wetlands > Sediment ...
AGTAAGGTGAGGTGACGTTGATAGAGTTCATTAAATCGGTTCGTCTCGGTTTTGTTCATGGTGTACACTCCTTTTCAATAAGTGCCCGGAATTGGACAAAAATTGGAGTATACACCGATTTGAGAATCTTTGCCGCCGCGTAGCGGCTTCGTTCAACAAATCGCTTCACTGGATTTTTACTTCGCTGCCGCTTCGTAAAAACACAGCGTTAGCCCCGCTGCTATCATCATGGGCTATTCTAAGGAGAGAAACAGGAACATTTTCAATGAAAAATAAAGATATCACACCATTAATAATGTGGTTCATTTTGTTTTTTGGAGTAATTGTTCTCGCGGGAATCAGGCTTAATCGTATTTTTGACGATTGGCAAGAATACCCAGCTTACCTGGATATCATATTCATCTGTCTGTACCTTACGTGGATGATAATCGAATTACGAGTTACCAAAAAGGATGTGAATACGAAGGGCAAAATAACATCAGATTCCATAACATGCCAGCTATATGGGTTTGGGCAGGCGCTCACGTTTCTTACAGCCCTTTGGTTCCCATCCGTTTGGCGAACGCCTAATTTTGCACATTTCGTCGGCTTAAGCATCTTTTTGTTTGGTGGCATATATCGGTTATGGGCGATTCAAACGTTGGGGCGGTATTATTCGCACAGAGTTCGAACGGTGTCCCAGCACCAAATCGTTGTTTCCGGACCGTACCGTTTTACAAGGCACCCGGCCTATGCCGGAATGATCATCGCGAATGCCGGAATAGCCATATACTTCTTAAATTGGGCTACCATCTGTGTGTTTCTTCTTATTCTGTTGCCAGCGATTTTTCTGCGAATCGTAATAGAAGAAAAAACACTTCTCAGGATAGAAGGATACCCTGAATTTGCAAAAGAACGAAAGCGGTTGTTTCCAGCGATATGGTAATGAATTCAAACTCTGCGACTCAACCGCGGCATTCACCCTATCCCCCTAAACCCGGGGCTTCGTTATGTTGCACTAACTTACCCGGAGACCGGGCCTTGTATGTCCCGCCATCGGCGGGATCCGTAGGCTCATAGCTTTGCACTCCGACATCCTCTTGACTTATTAATACCCATGAGCCATTTTGATATTGACAAAAATTTTTTATTCCTCTCTGATCTTAAGGTAACTTTAGAAAAGGAGGAAGTGCAATGTATCACCCAAGGTTTTTTGGTAATCATTATGAAATGGGACGGAAAATGGGACATATATTTAAAAAAAATAACGCCCAGTTCCCAATTAAACTCGATCCATTTCAAATTAAGCATGGCAGAGAATGCGGGGAATTGCTAAAAAAGCACTTTCCCGAAGCTGCAGAAGAAATTAAAGGTGTCACAGACACAATTGGATATGACAATGACATATTTACCTCTTGGATGATGTGTATGGGGAGTTGTTTTGATATCGATAACGGGGATTGCTTTGAAATTCGGGGATGTACGGCGTTCAGCTTTACCCATAACAATCAAATTTATCATGCCCGGAACAACGATCTGCCGCCGTTTTTGAAGAAGATAAGTAAAAGTGTTTATTATAGACCCCAAAACGGTAATAGCTTTATCCTGAATACGTCATCGTTTATCAATGGCGAGGAAGGAATGAATAATTGTGGCTTAGTCGCCGCTATGACTTTCGTTCTTCCCAAATTGGATGAGATTAAACCTGGAATCAATTCTGTCTTTTTAGTGCGCTATATTCTTGAAAAATGTAAAACCGTTGATGAAGGGATTCTTGTTTTAAGAGACCTTCCTATCGCTTCAAGCTGCAATATAATTTTAACAGACAAAAGCGGGAAAATGGTTGTCGTAGAATGTAATCCACTAAAAATTAGTATCCGAAACCATTCAAAAAGCAGAATTGGAGAAAGCTTTATTATCACTGTAAACCATTTCACATCAAAAGAGATGGGGAAGCATGATGCGAGTGATCGCAATGTCTATCTTTCTGAAAATCGCTATCAAACTGTTTATAATGCACTAATGAATATTGATTGCCGTGATGGGGTGGAGCACGCAAAAGATATACTAAGCGGGAACCATGGTTTTATTTGTCAATATGATAAACAATTAAATTTTGATACAATTTGGTCATCTGTATTTGATATTTCCAATAAAAGAATATACAGAGCGGAAGGTAACCCTTCCAGGGTAAGGTACCAGGAAGATACTCGTTTTCATAAAAAATTTTTCTAACCTGTCATTTAAATGGGATCCGGGAAAGTCTCGATAAACATTACCGGAGTTCTTGTCCGGACGCGCATAAATCAAATTATTCAAAATACATATAATCGAAATACATTCGGGTCGGGGTAAAGGACGTTATTTTAATGGCGGCCTTTTTCCCGGACCGGGTTTTTACGGCAAAAACGCTCCCCGGCGTAACCCCGGGGAAGTAATTTCCGTACCCCGAAACCGGAAGAGCAATCACCTGATCGAGATCCGTATACCCGAATTCGGCCGTCATATCCAGCAAGCCCGCATCCCCACTCAGATCGTATGTTGCCACGTTGTTTTCCCAATAGAAATCCGAACTCGTATCCGGCACCTCTCCCTGAGCGGAAAAAGACCAACCCAAACCGCCAACGGTCACTTCCTCCACTGATCCGCTGCGGATATCGGCCGAAGATTTCACCTGTCCATATTCGATTTCAATGGGTTCGTCCACCGGAAGAATCCTTCCACCCTCTTCAATGACCCGGCCTTCCGTTATGGTTGCGGTACCAAACTCGTTGGAGAGCCCGAAAGGTTCGTCACCCTGCATGCCCACCAGTTTTATACCGCCGTCGGGGAATTTTTTGAAAATAAAGTCGGTCCTTTGATTGTCGATGAGCCATTCCCTGCCTTGCCTTGAGATTTCGGCACGCCTGTTCCAGTCAATGGCTACCCTGATCTTAACATTCTCTTCGTAATAGAGCGGTTTTCCCGTGAAATATATATTAAATCTTATATCTCTCAGGTTCCTGAAATCATAGGTAACGGCCTGCTCCAGCAGGGTATAATTTTGAGAGGTCGAAAAATTAGAACGAAATTCATCTGACACGTGCCTCATAAAGCCTTTTCTGTCTCCCGTTTCATAGGCTTCGAGCATCGCTATGAGGACTTTTGGCGCTTCCATCACGCTCTCATCATTTGTTTCGGAAGGAGTCGACGTCTCTTCCGGTACAATGTCCTCGGACTGTTCTTGTTGCTCTTTTCTTTCCTCCAACTCTTCTTCCAGCTCCAGGGCCTCTATCTGTTTTTGCATATCCATTTTTGTATGGGTGAGGCTTTCAATCTGTTCGTTCAGGGCCTCATCATAGGTATGGTACAGTATCGACACGTTATTGATCAGTATTCCCGCCTGACGGATATGTTCAATTTTTGAAATAAATTCAGGCAATTTTTTAATGATCTTGCTGTCGCTTTCGAGCACGGCCAGGTTTATCAATTTGACCAGCGCACTGCTCTCCATTTTTACATCAGCCGGAACCGCCATCAACCATACCGTTTCCCGATCCTTTTTTTCCGAATAATGATGTTCGAACAGCTTAACCTCTTCTTTCTTATCGCTTTTGACCGAAATGTTCTCATAGGTGTTATCTATATCGTATTTTGCGGTTTTGATTTTATATTTCAGGAATTCAAGGGCGTCATAGGTCTGCCCTTCCTTTTTTGCGACTACAAAATACCCGTTATGTGAATTCCATCCCTTTAGATCTTCCTGGCCCTCTTTTTCAGGAAAGGCGACCGCATCATATCCCATCACGGATCCGCTGGAGATGGCGATACTTTTGACGAGTTCCTGCGAGGCCTCGATGATCTTTTTCAGTTTGCCGTCCTGAACGGTCACAATTTTTGCTGACATTTTTTTCAGTTCTTTTCTCTTATCAGCCACATCCTCTTCGTACTCTTTTATTTCCTTGATCTTTTTCTCCAGCGCAATGACCGCGTTTTTCAGACTTTCCTGCTCCGCCTCAACGTGTCCGATCTCAGCCATGACCGTAGAATCCAGGTCCGACACCCTCTCTTCCAGGGATGCCTTGAGTTTATCCAGGGAAGAAAAACTGTCCTTCAAGGCGGCAAGCTGGTCTAGTATAGAATCACTCTTGGAACGATTTTTGGGGTACAGGTACACGAGGTAATCGATATACTCTTTCAGCTGAAGCCTTTCTTGTTCCTTTTCGGAAAAACCTGCCGAAAGATCCGGATAGCAAGCCTTTTGGGGCCTCGGCAGCACCTCGTGGCCGGCATAATCATCGAGCTTGACCGTCTTTTCTATCTCATCCAGCTCTTTCACGGATTTTTTAAAAAGATTCTGTCTGTGAACGGCCTCTTGCCGCATTTTTTCGACCAGCTTTTTGTAATCCGAAGGCATGTCACTTTTCGTCAAATCAATGCTGTATACAGGCACAAGTCTGTCTTGATTCTTTTTGGCTGCGTCCTTAAGCTTTTGAGAAAGTTTTTTATAGTCATTAAGGAAGGCGCAGAGCCTTTCTTTCTGTCCTGGAAAAGCCGTATGAAACCCCTTCACATGGTAACTGCAGTTGGTATATCCTTCTTTCCTCTGGGCCCTGAGATAGACCTCCTCCATGTTTTCTTTTACAAGTTTGATGGCTTTTTGTGCGGATTCCTGAATGTCGTCTTTACCATCCAGATTGATTTTATAAGAGGCGTAGGATTCGATGGGCCACCTATTGTGCCGCGGAGTAACCCTGTCTTTCTTGATGGCCCGCTCGGCGGCCTGTGATGTCGGGTAAGATCCTTCACCCAGGATGTCGGTATCTCCAAATCGGTCATGGTAATATATCGTATAAGCAGGTTTCGTAAAATGTGCCGCCGAGTCCCCACCGGGTTTCGAGGGTTCTTTCCAATTAGGGTCCTGCCTGATCTGCCTTATTTCAGCCGTATAGTGCGCAGGCCAGGTCGAATAATGCGTCCCCTCTACCTTAAGGGTATTCAACCTGAGCTGTTCAAAAACAGCGATCACTTTCCGGGCTGTTTTTTCGTAATATTTGATTATTCCTTCCGCCAGTTCCGGCGAAACGGAACCCATGATCTTGTCACAGTCATCTTTCATACTCTTACTGACTTTTTCCAGGAGCCCGTCAAAGGATTTTTCATCCGAAACATGTTCTTTTTCACCAGGCTTCATGTCCTTGAGCATCTTGTCTCTAAATGAAGCCGGGACCGTTCGCCCTTCGGTTGATATCTTTTGAATCTCTTCCTGAGTAAAAGAGGATTTCTGAGCATCTTTCATCTCTTTCTGGTAACCGGATTCATTTTCTCCTTCCTCTGCCTGATCCAGAACGACCTCCAGCAGTCTGTTGGATGCTGCCCCCCCCTCCGATTCCCCCGGTGTTGAATCATTTGTTGTATCCGTATGCCTTCCGACTTCAAAGGCGGCCAGATCTGCCGTCTCTTTTTCAACGTCGGCTTCTGCGAGTTTCTTCTGCGCCTCGGTCATGCTCCCGTTTTTGTTCCGGATGTGCCGGAGAATGTTGTGATACTGGTTCTTGGCCTCGATTCGCTTCTCTTTGTTCCTGTCGGATACATGCCATAACACAAACCATTTTCTTGCGTTGTGTTTGACGGCCTCGGCCTCCGTGGGTTCCCCTTTTTTTCTGAGCATTTTAAAATAAGGAAGCGCCTCGAAATTTTTTTCAAACTCCTTTTCGAAATCCAATTTGGCCAAATAGAGCTTGGCATCCAATGCCTTGAGATCTGTAGTCAACTTGTCACCGGCCATCTTCCTTTGATCTGTAGCCTTTTTGACCAGTTCGTTATACTTGCTCAAAAACGTGATCACGATTTTATTCTTGATTTCATTTCTTTTCCTCTTTATTTCCGTTCCACTCATTTTATAGAATTTGAACTTGGATTCGCTTTGAAGTATTGCGCCGGCAACGACGTCCAGTTTAAGAACGCCCATGAAATCAGAGATCCTTAGTCTTTCAGTTCTGTAGTTTCCGCACGCCCTCTTCAAAAATTCTTCCAGCATCCACTGGACATCCTGACTTCGGGCATAATCCAGTGCATATTTAAAATAGAAGAGTTGTAATTGTATGGGCACCGATACGGCACCTCCAAGACCCTTAACCGCATTCTCAATGACCACCCCCTCGAGCATCTCTCCCGTGATATGATCATAGAGCATATCGACCAGGGGCTCCAGGGCCTCCGCAGTAACGCCTTTCTCACAGATACTCATGGTCACGTTGGTCAACACGGTGCCTTTTGAAACAAGACCGGAAGCTTCCTCATTGCAGGACAGGGCTATATTGGCCAGCTTAACGACATTTTCAGCCACGGCCTTGTAACAGACCCGCTGGTTGAGCACTTTATCCATGGCGTCTTCCACTTCACCGAAAGACAGTGCCCGGGCCTCATGGTTGCCTGCGATGAGGAAACATAAGAGGGCGGTCCAGAAAACGACCCGTTTCTTTAGATTGATTCGCATTACACTTTCCTCCAAACCATTAAAACCGAAATCTGCAATTGAGTGTTCCGACCCTTTCCCTGAATTCCCTTAATTCATCCTCGTAACGGTTATTCCGGTCTTCATACTTCAGCTCCAGCTCCAACCCATAGGCATTTTCAGGCCTTGCGGTCAAACTGACCAACCAGCCGATTCTTGACGAATCGGCCAGTTCCGCGGCCCGATTATTATCGTTTATCGAAAAGCCGGCCCTGAAAACAAGAAAATTGTTATAGGTGATAATGGAGTTGATCCGAAAACTGTTATAGATATCTTTTTCTCCGGAACTCGGATACTTCTCTTTCCCGAATGAATATGTGAGTGATGGTGAAATCTTGAATGATCGATTGAGTCTTATACCACGCAATCCTGTGGTGAGAGACACCTGCACATGCCTTGAATCGATCGCAGGATCCGCCTTGTTTTCAAAGTCTTCATACTCTGCCGACAAACTGACATATCCCTTTCGCATGGCGTATCTGCCGGTTGCCGTATAGGTGTTCCTGTTATTTCTGGGATTTTGGGTGGATGAAATAATACGGCTATGGCGGTACAGAAGTTCAAAGGAAAGATTGCTGTCAGGGTTGATCAGGAGAGACAGCCGGGGGACGTAAGACCTTTGGGTATTTTCCAGCTGGTCCTTGAGATTGTTGCGGTATGTTGCGTAGTTTCCGACTATACTGAACCATCTGAACATATCATAACGCAAATTGGTCCTGAACGATTCCAGGTCAACGGCTGCCGAGCCGAGGTTGTTGTGAAAATACGGCTGCGCGCGTTCGTATCCGGCATTGAACCTCAGTTTTTCCAATGCGCCCGAGATACTGCTCCTGAAAGCCCAGTCATCACGTGTGGTCACAGAATAATCTTCGACATCGTCGTCAAACCTGCTTTTGGCTATTTCCGCATCGGCCGTTATCCGCCTGATATTTCCTAACGATAAATCTCTCAATTTGAGATCTACGCTGCAGACATAATTATCGTCAGGACTGAGGTTGTCATAAGCAGATCGCTCTCCGTCTCCAAGGCTTCCGGTATCGTCCCAGTTCGTGCTGACATTTAAGCCAATAACCGTTTTTCGGTTCTTCAGGCCGCCCTCCATCCGGCCCCCAACGACATATCTTGCATAATGCGCAGAGGAAATGGCCCTTTGCGAGCGGGCTGCAACAATAAGGGGTTTAAGATAAATCTCGGGGCCGACGTCAAATTTGAGGGAACCCTGGAGCCCCTCAAGTCCCGCGCTCAATGAATAACGGGAAAAATTGGAATAGATGTCACCGAACTCCAGGTTAAAAAGATCCGGCTTCCCAACCCTCCCATAAAGCCTCAAAAGGTGTAAGTTTCGGTTGTCAACAAGAGGATCATCGGTGCTTCTGAAATTCAAAAACCATTCAAAATCATATTCTTTCAGTATCTTGTCTCTTGTGGAGAAGGTGAAATTGTTGTCATAAAAAAAACCATCCTTTAAAATGGATTGATCCTCATTACCGCCTACAGACACATAATAGGCCTTGGCGCTGACGTCTGTTCTGAGTTTTTCCAGACCATGGACGTTGAGCGCCTCAGAAATCAGGGGAAAACACACCAATGAAAACAGAAAAATTGCCGTAAACAGAATGACCTTTGAATAAGCCGCTGTAATTTTCATTATGAACCTGTGAGCAGATGAGTTCAGTCTTTCTTTTTTGAGATATCTTTTAATCGGATCTCATTCAGGAGGGACTCTATCTCGACCTTTCCCATGTTTCAGACGGAGAAAATGCCAAGATCACAGCGAGTAACGTCTGGATTTGTCATCACCGACAATGGGGGGAGCACCCCCATCAACCGGATTCAGGCAGTTAATTTTCGGAATGTGTTTAGGGATGATATACATCGCCAAATCTGCTCCAGATAGTACGATCCGCTTCAAATATTCCATATCCGTTAACATCCTTCTCAACAGTATTCTGTACTCGATTCAACGATATTCTTCTTAAAATGACGTTTATCGGGCCGGCATCCCTTTAAGAAGATTTTCCATTTCTGCGCAATTAATTTATCGTCAAGGTCCATCTATTACTTAAGTCTCTTTTGATATTTCCTGGGTCATCCCTAAACAAATTCCTGCCTGGAGCGTTAAGGGCCCCATCGGCATGTCGACCTTGATCAGCCGCGGCGTGGACGGCATCATCACCGATGAGCCGGCCCTTGCCCGTTCGATCCTCGCGCAGCGGACCGAATTGAGCCCTCCGGAACGACTCTTGGTTGAACTGGCGGTCCTGTTCGGCAGGAAGCCGAAATATATGGAACAGTGAAAGATTGTTCTTTTTTTAACCACGAAAATCACGAAACACACGAAAAGGTAAAAAAAGATTTCACGCCATGCCGGTCAGCTAACCTGACTTAGTATATTCCACAGTGCGGGGAGTTATCCGACAGATACTACAACTTTTCCGTCCAGTCTGGGAGTCGGGAGTCGGGTCGCCCAAGGTAACTCCTTGATATGTTGCAGTAATACTCGAAACCAACCCATGTTTTTTGGGCTTAAACCGACAATTTTGCTGTCAGAAAGTTTCATCTAAGAAATTTAACAGATTCACGCGATGCGCGGGATTAATGATGCCTTGATAGTGGATCAGGAGGCGCATCGTTTCATTGACACTCAGGCCTGAAACCCTTATTGTTTTTGTATAAAAAAAAGAGGGTCATCTTCTGAGGCCTTGATTTCCGTATCCGAACCCTGCCGGGCATCTGTGCCCCGTTTGTTCGGTCCGATGATAACGCCCCGGAAGGTATGAATCAAATGCCGTATGCGGCTAACGAGGTTGGTAAAAATGAAAAAATTTTTCGTAGCAGTGATCCTGGTAACCCTTGCGCTTGGTTGCGCCCCACAGAACAGGACTCAAAAGGGAGGCATGTACGGCGCCGCGGGCGGTGCAGCCGCCGGCGCCATTGTCGGCCAGCTTGTTGGTGGGGATACCGAGGCGACCTTGATCGGTGCGGCTATCGGCGCGGCCATCGGCGGCGCTTCCGGCGCAGGTGTCGGCTATATGATGGACCAGCAGGAGGCCGAGTTCAGGGAGACCCTGGCCCAGTCCGAGGCTGCGGCCGTCCGCCGGGAGGGAGACCTGTTGGCCATCACGTTCAAGGCCGACTTTGTCTTTGCCACGGATTCGGCCCGGGTCAATCCGGGACTCATGCCCGAAATTGAACGCATCGCCAGAGTGATGCGCGACTATCCTCAGACCTTGATTCGGGTGGAGGGGCACACGGACAGTACCGGCTCAGAAGCCTACAATATGCAGCTCGGGCGGCGTCGGGCCGATGCCGTGCGAAATCTTCTCATCCAAAACGGTGTGGGCGCCCAGCGCATGGACGCCGTTTCCTATGGCGAAGGGCAACCCATCGCGAACAACAATACCCCCGAGGGGCGGCAGTTGAACCGCAGGGTGGAGATCAAGATCGCTCCCAGTCAATAAACATTTTTTTCCCAGACCCTTACCAAACAATAACAGATGAATGACCCTGCCCTATTGGGACCCGGGTCATTTGCTTTTAGGAGGGTTGTTGGACCAGAGCAACAGGTTGATATGTTTATAATGATGCCTCTCGGCGGGTTGGGATCTTCTATATATACCCAACGTTTCAACCGCACCCACGGGCTAGATGGACAATTGTTTCGTGGTCGTTTTAAGTCGGACCTGAGGGATGGGGACAGTTATTTACTGCAGTTGGTTCGCTACATTCACAGGAATCCCATTCGGGCGGGTTTTGGGTTTCTCTTCAGATAGAGATAGATCTAGCGGAGATCTGACCGAATGTTTAAAGTGTTCGTGGTAAAGTGCTACATCTTCACACTTTAGGCCTGACATCCATCTCTTGTAAAATGGAAGATCTACATGATATTTGGAAAAAAGGAAAATATCTCAACACTGAACGACGTTCTCAAATCTAGCTGGAGAATTCTCCATAACGGCGTTCAAAACTTCAGGCATCCTTTTTACCGACCAACCCTGACCACCATGGATGGCAACAAGCCCGAGGTGAGGACCGTCATCCTGAGGGGGTTTTCAGAAAAAGACCGGACATTGATATGTCACTGTGATGCCCGAGCTCCCAAGGTCTCACAGATCCGAGACAACCCCAATGTAAGTTGGTTGTTCTATCATCCTGAAAAGTGGATACAGCTGCGTCTTTCCGGAACCGCCTCGATCCATACCGACGACAAGACGGCTGAATCCCAATGGGAAAAGGTGCGCCTGACCAGCCGAATCAACTACTGCGCCGAAATCCCGCCGGGTTCGCCCACGGAAAAACCGAGTTCGGGTCTGCCGGGTTTTCTCCGCGATAAAGCAGCCAAACTGCTTGACCATCCGGAGGCACGCAAAAATTTCGCCGTCATTGTCTGCCGATTCGATCAAATGGACTGGCTGCTGTTGAAATTGACGGGCAACATCCGGGCGAAATTTCATTGGAAGGATAATCGTATAGACGCATCCTGGATAATACCCTAATCTATTGAAGGCATAGTTGTCGAACAGGGGTTACCCGTTTCTTTAACATTGGAAGCAGAAAAATACCTTATCATGGCGAATATGGCCTCAAAGCAGGCCCGCAGCAAGCCTGACAATCTTTGAATTACCAACATGAAGCCGACCGTGTTACCCACGGCATGCTATAAGGAATTACGAGATGGCCAGAATTGTATACGGTGTCAGCGGCGAGGGGTCCGGCCACTCTTCCCGCTCACGGGTCATGCTGGCCCATCTTCAGCGTCTCGGACACACGGTCAAGGTAGTTAGCTATGATCGCGGCTACGCCAATCTTAAAGGCGACTTCGATGTATTCGAGATCGAAGGGCTGCACATCATCAGCGACGATAACCGTGTTAAAAAAGTCAAAACCTTCACGGACAATTTGAAGCGGCTGTCTAAAGGTCAACAGAGGCTCAACGAACTGCGCCATACTGTTTTCAAGGGTTTTAAACCCCACGCCGTCATCACCGATTTCGAACCCATGACCGCCTACCTGGCTCACCACTATGAACTTCCGCTGATCTCTATCGACAACCAACACCGGCTGCGTTACATGCACTACGATTGCCCTGCAGAGTTGAAACAGGATCAGCAACTGACCAAAAATATCATCCGCGCGATGATTCCCAGTCCGGACGTAGCGCTGGTCAGCACATTCTATCAGGGCAAACCTATAAATGACCGTACATTTCTTTTTCCTCCCATCCTGCGGGAAGAAGTATTGGCTTTGCAGCCCGAAATCCGGGACCATATCCTGGTTTATCTAACCAGCGGCTTCGAATCCTTTATCGAGATCCTAAAAACGTTTACACGCGAACGGTTTATCATCTACGGCAACAATAGAGAAGCCCAGGAAGGCCACCTGACGTACAAGTTGCCCAGCCTTGACGGTTTTCTGGAGGATCTGGCGACCTGCCGCGCCGTGATGGCTACGGCCGGGTTTACGCTGATCACCGAAGCACTGCACCTGAACAAACCCTATCTGGCCCTGCCCATGATAGGCCAGTTCGAGCAAGAGATTAACGCCTATTTCCTGTCGCAACTCGGCTATGGTGTCAACCTGCGCGCCATCCGGCCCGAAGCCGTTGGGGACTTTCTCTACCGTCTGCCGCAATTGACCCAGCGCCTGGCCGCTTACTCAGCTCAAAACAATAATGCAATTTTAGAGCGGTTGACCGCCCTGACAGAAAACGATTGCACTGAAGCCCTGGAATTTCGCCGGCTTCGCAAGGAGTGCTGAACCGGTTCATGATTCAAACGGGGTTTCCGCCGGGATAAATGTCATAGCGGGAGGTGAAGAAAGCTTAAAAATTAGGTGTAGGTCAAACCATAAAGAAGCCGTTTACGTTTGAAAAAATAGCCGAAAAAATATTATCATGAAATTCCAAATGCGACTTAAAATTGAACAAAGGATGATCCCATGAAAGACTCAAAAGGCAGAGAAATTGTGAGGAAATTGCTTGATCCTTCGGATGTTCAGTTTAATGGGAACAGGCCCTGGGATATCCAGGTACACCATCCCGATTTTTATGAAAGGGTCTTATCCGGAGGCTCTCTCGCTCTGGGGGAAAGCTATATGGATGGCTGGTGGGATTGTGAAGCCCTTGATCAATTTTTTGAAAAAATTTTAGAAAATCGGTTAGACAAGACAGTAAAAAAGAATGCCAAACTATTCCTGTATATTATGCTCAAGGCAAAGATAATCAATACTCAAAAACGATCAAGGGCCTATGTCATCGGTAAGCGGCATTATGACATCGGCAATCATCTTTTCTCTATTATGCTGGACAAAGGACTGAACTATTCTTGTGGTTTTTGGGCAAAAGCGAAAACACTCGATATCGCACAGGAAGCCAAGCTGGACTTAATTTGCCGAAAAATGGATTTAAAGCCGGGAATGAAGGTTTTAGATATTGGTTGTGGCTGGGGTGGTTTTGCAAAATATGCCGCTGAAAAATATGACGCAAATATACATGGCATAACGGTATCAGGGGAACAGGTTAAATTTGCAAATGAATTCTGCCAAGGCCTTGATGTTAAAATTGAACTAAAGGATTATCGGGAGTTAAAAGAAAAATTCGATCGTATCGTTTCAATCGGCATGTTCGAACATGTGGGTTGCAAAAACTACAGGACTTTTATGAAAGTTGTCCATCGATGTTTAAAAGCAGATGGCCTCTTTTTGCTGCATACCATAGCAGGGAACAGTTCTGTGAATTCAACAGATCCTTGGATTAGCAAATATATTTTTCCGAATTCCATGCTACCATCGGCGAAGCAGATAGCCTCGGCAATCGAAGGATTATTTTTGATCGAGGATTGGCATAGCTTTGGGCAATACTATGATAAAACTTTGATGGCCTGGCACGACAATTTCACAAAAAATTGGACCAAAATAAAAGATGCATATGATGAGAGGTTTTACCGTATGTGGACCTACTATCTTCTTTCAAGTGCAGGTAGTTTTAGATCAAGAAGGAACCAGTTGTGGCAGATTGTGTTTTCAAAAAAAGGGATAAAAGGCGGTTATCGTTACAGGGAGCAATCCTTTGTATGATCTATACTTCTATTGGGCTCTTCGTTGATGAATTCACTCGGATGTGAGTGCCGCATTCCGGTCCCTGAAAGCGAAGGGCCGGACCAAAGGAATTGTCTGTTATCCGGAAAGAACTGAAGATGCTGCATCTGTTTGCCCCCGCGACATGACTGCCGCGGGGTCAAACAAACCCTGTTGTTGCAATTATACGGCAAAGTGAACCCTATCGAAAGGGTTACTTGCGCAGATAGGTCATCGAAGCGTGTGGCCGACCGACGTAACAGGTGTAGGTGAATCCGTATTTCCTGATCAGGGCCAGGGCCTGACGCGCCTCCTGTTCGTTTCGGCCGAAATCGAACATCCAGTGGTTGCCCTCGGTGATCTTCCAGCGATTGTTGATCTTTCTGACCGCGATACGATCGGGATTGAAGGCGATGCGGTCTTCCCCCCTGATGGCGCCGGCCGGGGCCCTTCCCTCGGAAAGGAAGTATGTGAACGACGGGTTGGGACGACCGACAAAGCACATGCTCGTCAATCGGTAGTGACGCAAGATGCGGTGGGCCTGGTGGGCTTCGCTCTTTTTGGAGCCGAAGTCCATGATCCAATGTGATCCTTCCACGATCTTCCAACGACCGTCGATCTGCCGAACCCGGATATTACGCCAGTTGAAGCTGACGCAGTCCTCTCTGATCAGAGGTTGTGTTTCCGGTCCGACGTGTCCGGGGTGCCGGGTGCGACCGCGTTTGAAGGAAGCAAAACTCACGTAGTTGCTTCGGCCCGAATGGTCAGTGAAGCGGGTAAGGCTGTGAACCTTGATCCTGTCTCCCTTGTTGCGCGTGATGTACAGGAAGGTTTCCTTGAAATCCTGTCTGAAAACAGCGCTTAATACTGAAGCCGACTGACCGAGATCGGCCGATATGCCGGATGCGTAGGCCGTGGCCCGCACCTTGCCCCAGTCGCAATCCGTGGGTTCACAGGCGCCCCAGGCCTGCAGCCTGACCGTGGTGCCGTGGACACCAATTTTAAGGGTGGTGATACCCCGTGTGTTCCTATCTACGTTCTTCCAGGTTCCCTTAAAATCATCCAGCCCGGCATAGGCCGCCTGGCTGAGACAGACAATCATTACCGCCGCCGCCAATAGCACTGCTCTCTTGAACATAGATTCCTCCTTTTATGCAAGTATATATTTTGACTATCATATTTATCAGCTTTAGCCGAGACACAAATTACCGACAGGATAAAGGAATCGAACGGAGAAATCAATTTGGATTTAATGAGTATGTTCAATAGCGCTCATCCGGAAAAGGCTCTTTTTCGATAAGCACAATCGACGTTCGACGTTCGATTTTCACCAAATAACCAATGAATATCAAATGATTAGACTGAACGCTAACGGCTGAGGGCTGATACCGCCATCTGGAAATTTCAGATTTCCGGATGGATTCTAAATGGCACAGAGTTTATTGGGGAGCTTCCCCGGTCAGACACGAGGCATGACCTCGAATATTGAGGCACATTTTAATTCATGAATTTAACAATTTTTCATGATTGTGGTAAGATAAAAATATTAATGATATTCATAGCCGCTTGTTTGATTATCTACTTCGTGAGACTCCAGGTTGCTGTCTGGGTTTTCCAAAAGCGCAAGTGAACATGGCTGGAAACGATAACAATCTCTATCCTGATGTCATTTGTTATTTATGCTTTTGCCAATGTCGGAGGAAAAAACAAACAGATTGTGGGCGTTATCGAGGTCATTGATATTTTCCTTTATCTGGCAGGCTCCTATATCAATACCCATTCTGAATATTCCAGGCATGTTTGAAAAGAGAAAGGCCCAACCCAGTCGTTGCGCCGGATCGGCTACGCTTCCGGTGAACTTTGCGTAATGGTAAAATTATGATTTGACACATCCGACAGCCCAGATCCAGGGAGATTCAAAATGCCCGACAATACTGGAGCGTTCAAAGGCAAAGCATCCAAGCCGGTTTGGTACCAGAGCATCCGGAAATATGAGAAGCCGGGCCTCCGAAAAGCGATCTGGCAACTCCTTAATACTTTTATCCCTTATTTTCTGATCCTGTATCTTATGTATCGAACCATTCAATCCGGTTATTCTTACTGGATTACCTTGGCTCTTGCAGTGCCCGCGGCCGGATTTCTGGGCCGCATTTTTATCTTTTTTCATGATTGCGTTCATTCTTCCTTTTTCGCTTCTCGCAAGGCAAACACCCTCCTAGGTCGTATTTGCGGGATTTTGGCCTTCACACCATACGAAGACTGGCGGCGAGCACACGGTATCCATCACGCGACGGTCGGGGACTTGGATCGTCGCAGTGATGGGGATATCTGGACACTCACCGTAGATGAGTTCCTGACGGCACCCGGATTTACCCGGATACGATACAGATTTTTCCGAAACCCTTTGGTCCTATTCGTTTTGGGACCTGTCTATGAATTCCTGATCGCACACAGATTTTCTCACCATGGGGCCAGGAAAAACGAACGATACGGAGTGTATCTCAATAACTTTGTCATCCTGGCCATTATCGTTGCGGCCAGTATGACCATTGGTTTCCGGACATATGTGCTGGTTCAGTTGCCGGTCATTTTAATGTGCGGTGTTATGTCCATATGGGTCTTTTACGTACAGCACCAGTTCGCCGACGTTTACTGGGCCCGTCATGAAGATTGGGACCCGATCCAAATTGCGATGCAGGGCAGCTCTTTCTATAAGTTGCCCCGGTTGCTCCAATGGTTTTCCGGTAACATAGGCTATCATCACATTCACCACATTCGACCGCGCATCCCCAATTACAACCTGCAACGGTGCTACGAAGAAACGCCTGCCATGCAAACCGTCGAACCCCTCACCATTCGTAAGAGCTTGAAGTCGCCATTTCTTCACCTTTGGGATGAGAGCCAAAAAAAAATAGTAAGTTTTCGATCTCTGAAGAACCTCACACCGCAAAAAAAACGAAATGGGCGATGACGTCCTTAAAACAAGCAGGGACGAGGGATGTCTTTTACACTTTTTCCAAGATGAAAAAGGAGGTCGATCATGAAACTTAGGCATATGGTGTTATGGGGAGTGTTCTTGTTAATCATCAGTTGCGCCGCCGTTGAACCGGCAAAGATCGAAGATGGTCGCTATGTCAACCCCTCCTATCGATTCTCCCTTCGTGTGCCGGCCGGATGGGAGACCTCCGAAGACCTTCCCGGTATGCTCAAAAAGAGGATGTCGTTTGTATCCAGGCAAAATTTCAAAGCAACGTTTTCCGATCTGAAAAACAAGTGCTTCATCCTTGTGTCAGCTGAAAAAACGCAATTGGATTGGGTGAGTTTTAAAATGTATTCTGATGAATTCATTACATCCCTTAACGAATTCTATGCCAAGGAAAAGAATAAATTTCTCAAAAAACCAGGCAGCGATTATTACCACTTTGAAGTTTACCAAGACCAAATTGAAAATTGCGACAGTGACTGCATAGCCGCAAAAATCGATTTTAAAGCAACGAGCATAAAGGCCTCAGGACAAAATATCATCTACAAAAGCGATCATGGAATGCTTTATACGGTTGCTTTAATATTGATGGCCCGTGAAGAACGATACGCGACCAATTTGAAAATTTTTCAATCAGTAGTGGATTCCTTTCATCACCTTTGATAACCGATGTCGCCAATTCTTGGGGTGCTTGATTTCTAACCGGACACATCTCACTGAAATTCCGGTAAATATCCTGATTTCAGACATGACAGCCAAATTAGACTGTGGATTTAGGACCGGTTCCCCCATTTGCAATCTTGTGCGAAATCAGGTAATGTCATGCCAATAACCTTATAAAGCGGTCGGCCCGCAAGCAACATGCTTTGGCAGATGATTGAACAGTAAAATCCTTTTCGTGAACGCCATTGTTCAAGCATCGTTTTGCAAGGGGGGCATCCATGTCTCGAATATCAAGGGTTGCACTTAAAATCGTTGCTCACGGCCTTTTGGCGGCATTTATTCTCTTTGCGCCATCGTCGAGTTTTGCGGAAACCCTCATTATTTATGTGAAACAAGCCCGCAATACGCTCGATATTCAAGCAGACTTTGCAGGAGAGACACAAAATTATACGATAGCCGAGCAGGCAGCCATCCTCCAAAAACTGGAGAAAATATACCACCTCTTGGGGAATCAACAACCTGCCGACCAGCAGCAAGAGGAAGGAACCCTGGGCAGGGTCTCTCAATTTGTGGGGGGCCAGTTAAAAACTATTCGGGGTTATATACCAAAATGGAAAGATGAACCGGAAAAGGAAACTGCTGAGAAACCCGATCCTCTGAGCGATGAAATCAAAGTTTTACTTTCAGAGGCCGGACACTCCCTCTACCATCCAATTCGGTCATTTATCAAGATGGCCTCAGCCGTCGAATTTGTAGTCACAGAGGACTGCCTCTCTTATCCGTTGGACGCCCTGTTCTACCAGGGAACCCCGCTATTCCTTCATAAGCCGATCCTCTACAGTTTCGCACGACAAAAAGATATGCCCCTTTTGGTATCAAAGGATTGGAAAGGATTCATGATCTCAGATCCGGGCAATGATCCTGAAAAGGGCGTTTTACTCGTCAAAGACCTGTTCCCGAACTCACAATATTTCGATGGTCAGGATGTGCGGCAGGAAGACCTCATGCAAACGGAACACGTCGACTTTGTGTTGGTCAGTGCCGATGGAGGCGTCGAAGGAATAGCCTTGCCGAAAATCACCATTCGCTCAATGAGTTTTTCCCATATGCAACCCAAACTCGTTTATCTTGATTCCTGCCAATTGGGACTGCGACTGGATTTTCTCCACAGCTTTCGTCAGGCCGGGGCCATGTATTACATTGCTCCGATACTGCGCAATGAAGTGGGCGACGCTTCTAAAAAAACCATGGAACGTTTTTTTCGGACATTACGCAATGGGGAAAACCCGCCCTATGCGTTATTCCTGACACGAAGAACTCTGTATGACCTTTACACATATCAGGATCATGAGTTTAGTAAGGTGATGTGGAGAGCCTATCCTTTTCGACTGTATCGTCTCAATTGACAAAGCAAAATGTCCCCCTTCCCCCAATGTTTTATTTGAAAATCCATCACCAATAACAGGGTGACCACCATGAAGGCGATTTTTCGAGTATGCACAATCATTTTCATTATATTGGTTGCGACCGGCATCACCTATGCTGTATTCGCCGGTCCCTGCCCCAAACCAAAAGTTAAAATACTGGTCGAAATCAACAAGAATGCTTTGCAGATGTTGCAAGATGACTATGGTTTCAAAACAGAACAAGGGTGGAAAAATGAATTTACGTCAAGAGCGGAAGGGATATTGAAAGAAAATGCAGAAGGTTTTGAGTCCTATAAAGGACAGGATTGCGCTGATTTCAGATTAGTGATTAAAATTACAGAGGTTAAAAGTTTTAATTATTTTGTAACCAGCGAATTGTATGGTATGGGAAAGGGCTATATCATTGATGAAGTTCAGATAAGAAAAGGAGCAGATCTTGATTCATTGGTATCGGAATCAGTCGGAAGATTTGGAAATATTGAGGCACTGATAAAAGCTCGTGAAGCTGCGCATCCCTGGCCTGCCAGGAATCCCAGTTTTCAGGTTACAGTAGATCCCGAAGAAATTTCGCCAGAAATTGGAAGCGATAGAAGTAAAATTCATGTAAAGGTATTTCACTGTAATGGCAAACTCGTAAAAAGCCATCAGAGGGTTTATTTTTCAAGGGAAACCTCAAGAGGCACTGTAACTGGACAGGTCGACCAAGGCTCAAACGGAATAGCCACAGCGGATTATAGACTGGATTATTCAAAGGGCACGCACCCTGGTAAGGACATAGTAAAGATATGGACTGAAGGTTACTGTAGACGAAAATATAATACTGAGGCCTTCATTAGAATTAAACCGCATGATGGTGTCCTTGAGATTGAAAAAAATGCAGGCGAACCTGCTGGATGTAATTTTGAAAAAAGGTGTGTTGTTCAGATCCCCTTTGAGATGAAAAAGTCCAAAGATTCGGAAAACTACGAAATTAAGGGTGGAGAATCCAATCGAACAGCGTATAAATTGAAGTGCCGTGGATGCAATGAAATTACTGGAACCTTTTGGGCAAAAATAACAGGAGGGGTACTCGATATAGAAGGCAAACCCAAAAATCCGCTTTCCCTGTCATTTGAGTTTTTTCGTGATAATGAGATTCATAAAATTACATGCAGAAAGCCACCGATAGTAATACCGCGGGGCAAGCAGCAACAGATGGATATGAAACTTTACGATTGGCCGTTAATTGATGGCTATTCGCAACAGATTGGCGTGTTTAAATACACCATTTATTTAGGTCGAGCTTCCGATTGACACCGAAATACTTAACCGAAGTTGGAGGAATATGGTATCACATTTTGATTTAAAATTATGGAAATCCAAAAATTTGATAAGAATTCTCATTCCGCTTCACTCGATTTGCACCTCTCAAGCTCGGCATTAATCAGGTCCATCTACAAACCAAAGGATTCACCGATGACAATCCCAAGAATGACCGTTATCACTCTCGGGGTCTCTGACCTATCGAAATCTACCCGGTTTTATGAGGTCATATTGAACATCCGCCCCAACTCTGACAATGAGAGCATCAGCTTTTTTGAGTTGCCGGGCACATGGCTGACACTTTATCCAATCGACAGATTGGCCGAAGACATTTCGCCGCAATTGACTGCTACCCGCAGCGACTTCAGTGGTTTCACGCTCGCTTACAATGCACGCAGCAAGGACGAGGTCGCGGCTATTTTCGAGGAGGTCAAAGCGGCCGGTGCATCCGTTGTCAAATCCCCACAAGACACTTTCTGGGGTGGTTTCAGTGGCTACTTTACAGACCTGGATGGCTATTACTGGGAGGTCGTGTGGGGTCCCATGTTTGATTTTGGGCCTGACGGTTCTTTGCGCTTTAAAAAATAGCGGCAAATTCAAGAGATAAAGGATTTTCTGAAATAGATCAAACGACGGCTTGCCCCCCCCTTCTTAACCCCGAACATTCAACTGGCGGCGACGCCATGGGTCGTCACGCTGGCGCTGATATGGCACCGGTATGCGTTGAGTTCTGATTTCAAAAAGGGAAGGATTCCTCCGGGGTTTTCATCAAGGCTTTCCAAGCGATGAATGAAGACCTCAAAGGCCCTGCAAAAGGAATCCTCGTGAGGACCCTCCCAGGCCGGTCTTCGTATGCTTTGTGGACACCTGTAGATCTTTCGCTTGAAAGCCAACCACCTGTCAACGGCAACATGAGCCAATTCATGAACCGTCGCAGCATATAGATTATCACCGTAAAACCGGCATCCGTCCGGATAGAGCCATATCTCGCTTTCCCCGATTAAATAATCCCCGCATTTTCGAAACGATTTGCGCGCCGCCCTGTATCGATCGGTATAATCCGAGACAGCATAAAAATTCATGGTTCCCTTTTTAAATGCATAAAAGCGTCCGTCAATAAAATGATCGAGTGACCGGATAAGGATGTTGAGCGTTCCCGGACCGTGAAACACGAATTGCGTCGGCTCTATGGTGATATGCCACGTTCTCGGGGTAATTCTGTTGCAGAAGTCTATCAGTTTTTTCATGAACGCCTTTGGTCCCCCCTATCCGGAAAAATTTAGATCTCGGTGAATACGCACGACAAATCGGGCCGTTTTGCAGTTATGTACCCTTTGTGCCGGATGGTTGATATCCGGGTACGGCCTGAAAAATAAACCGGTGAAACAAACTCCCTTGACAACATGACGCATTTTATATATCAATGTTGACACATGTCAAGTTTGATATAACCTTCCAGATTATCCGTCCTCATTCTTTCATAACAAATAATCATCCCTGTCCGGAGAGGGACAGGAAAACACTCAAGGAGGTGAAGATTATGATTGATACACAACTATGCATGGATGACGTGCAACTGGCCAAGGACCTGCTTGAAAATGCAGGAAATGAAAACGGCGTATTGAGCCATTCTGACATTGTCTTCGGGCTAAGAAATCTCCTCAAAATGAAATATTACCCCGTCGCCGTGAAATTCTTTTATAAAGAAGAGGAGTTGGCGGATTTTAAGGCTACGGCCGACTTTAAGGTTGCCATGCGACCCTACACATTCTGTCATTATGTGGCGGCCTCGAGACAACGAGGGGACATCCTCCTGGGAACGGAGGACAAACTCGGGTGTTCAAATGCCAAATACGTTTTTGGTTGGAAAGAGCTTGACGATGCGGAGATCAAGAGCCACCTCAAGTATACCAAGAGCTGGGAACAGGCAGAAAAATTCGTGAAAACCAAAAAACGTTTGCCCGGTGGACTTCTCGCCTTTGCAACCGCACCCCTCCACCGCGCCCCCTTTGCGCCCGATCTTATCCACGGGGTGTGTGATACCCTTCAGTCATATCACCTGGCAAACGACTGGTGTGCGGCCCACGACACCCATCCATTTGAGATGGTCATGACCATGAATTCCTCCATCTGCCACGGCTGCGTGCAGTGTTATGTCACGCACAAGCCCAACGTGAGTCAGATGTGCAGCAGCAGCAAAACGGCCGGGAAAACCGAGCAGGGCGAAATCAATTGGATCTGGCCCTATGATCAGCTTGAATCCACCTTTCACTGGACACTGGAGCGCACCGTTCGTGACGGCGGCGTATCCTTTCCCCGCACAGGTGAGACCTATCCCGGCTTCGATATCTGTAAACTTTGCAGTTTTTTAGTCTTCAAGAAACCCAAAGAATAAAGGAACCAAGTCTCCGCTTGACCTATCTGATCGCTTCCGCTAAATACCCAATGTGAGTATACCATTAAGGATAGATTATGAGAGGGCATGTGATTATAAGATAAATAGCCGCAGGCGACGGATCCCTTTCATGACGCCTTTCACTAAAGTGGGAGCGATACCAGATATGGTGTTAAGACAATCGGTGGATGATCTCCGGGCAAAAAAAAAGCGGGCATTACTTGGGGGCGGCATTGAAAAAATCACCCAACAGCATGCAAAGGGTAAACTGACGGCGCGGGAACGCTTGAACCGACTGCTTGACGAGGACAGTTTCGTTGAATTGGGGCTGCTGGCCTGTTCGGATGTGCCCGGGATGGAAGAACAAACCCCTGCGGACGGATGGATCACCGGCTATGGTCGCTTGGACGGACGTCACGTTTGCATTGTCGCAAATGATTTCACCGTTCTCGGAGCTTCCAATGCGCGGGTGAACACAAAAAAGGCCGCGTTCATAAGAAGCCAAAGCGAGGAAAAGGGCATCCCCCTTATTTGGCTTGGTGAGGCAGGGGGTGGTAGACTCCCCGATGTCGAGGGGGCAAGGGGGATATGTTCCCTTGCCGGTCAGGGGGACAGATCGGTATTTCCGCAATACGCTCACAACCGCAGGACGCCCTGGATCACCGCCGCCATGGGGGGCTGCTACGGGGTCCCCACCTGGCAGGCCTGTCTTTCGGATTTTGTTGTGCAAGTCAAAGGCAGTCTCCTCCTGGTATCCGGCCCCAGGCCTATCAGGAGACTGCTCCAGACCTCGCCCTCCCCCGAGGAAATGGGGGGATGGAAAGTGCATGCCGAGGTGACTGGAATATCCGATCAGGTGGCCGAAAACGAGGAGGACTGCTTTAGATTGATTAAGGAGTTCTTCGACTACATGCCTTCCAGTAGCACCGACTTGCCGCCCAAAGCACCGGATCCTCACCCCACCGGGAAATGTATGGACCCTGTTCTTGATATTTTCCCGGAAAACCGCGTCCAGGTCTATGACATGACCGAGATGGTAAAGGTCCTGGCAGACCAGGACAGTTACCTTGAACTCAAGCCCTTTTTCGGCAGGGCGGTTGTCACATGTCTCTGCAGAATAGGAGGACGAACCGCAGGCATCATAGCGAATCAACCCCTGCACCAGGCAGGGGCGATGGATACGGACGGCCTGGACAAGATCACCAGTTTCATGTGTCTCTGCGATTCTTTTAACATTCCTCTGGTATTCCTCCACGATATCCCTGGTTTCATCACGGACAAAAAGGCGGAACACAACAGGGTCTCCGCCAAGGTGACAAACGCCCTCCTGGCCCTTTCCCAGGTGACCGTACCCAAAATTTCAATCATACTCAGGAAAAGTTACGGACAGGCCATGTATAACATGTGCGGCCCGGGTGCAGGGCCTGATTTTATCGCGGCATGGCCGACGGCCGAGGTCAGTTTCCTTGATCCGGATGTTGCAACAGATATTATCTACGGAAAATACTCCGAGGAGGAGAGAAAAAAATTCAGAGAGAAGATGGTACGAGATACCGGCCCCTATCCACTGGCACAGGGGTACTATGTCTTCGATATCATCGAACCCGAGGAAACTCGGGATTACATCATCCGAATGCTTGAAATCATATACAACTCCGAAACCAAAGGCAAGAGTCGACATCTACTTGCGAATTGGCCGACAAAATTCTAAGACCCCGATAAAACAGACATCTTATTCTCTCTCACGATTCTGCACATGAAACACCGGTTGGGTGTGGCGCTCGTGACGGGGTCGCGTTTCGAATCGTCCGTCAGGTTATTGATATTGTAGTCGGGGTTGAACTCTCCCCATCCCCACGCGATGCGAATGGATCCGGGATGGACGACTTCGGAGATTCTGATTTTCATCCTGATCCATCCGTTGGGTGACTCGATCCTTACCCATTCATCGTCACGAATACCCGTCCTTTCCGCGTCCGCAGGATGGATGTCCACATAGGGCCCCGGTTCACGCTCCAGCAGAGAGGGGATGTTCCTGTACTGGGAATGGATGTAATTGCCGGACCGGGCGCCGCTGATGCCAAGAAAGGGGAAGTCCTTGCGCCGGTCATAAAAACTCGGGTGGTTTTCGACACCATCATCAAACCGCGGAATGGGGGAATAGCCATGCGCCCTGTAACGCTCCGAGTAGAACTCGACCTTTCCGGACGGTGTATGAAAGCCCTGTTCCCTGTACTTCTCGTAGCGCATATCTTTATAGATCACGCCCTCCGGGTGCGCTCTCAGCATCTCGACGGTGAGCCCTGTCGGTTCAAGCTGGTAGTCGATGGCCTCTTCGACGTTCTTCCAGGGAAATTCCTCCTCAAAGCCCATTTGCCTTCCCAGTTCAAAAAGAATCTTCCAGTCGGGCCAACAGCCTTCGTACCAATCGATGACCTGATCCTGCAGGGTGACCTGGTTGCCGGACATGCCCCTCAGATTGAATTGTGTCGTCTCGAAGGGAGTCGTTGTCGGAAGCACCACATGGGCGAGTTGTGCGGTCCGGGTCATAAAAAGGTCTATAACGACAATGAATTCCAGTTTCTTCAAGGCCTTCAGGGCCTTTGCTGAATGGGCCAGGGTCACCACCGGGTTGGTCCCCTGGAGGATGAGGGCTCTGATTGGATAGGGCCGCTCCTCGATAATGGCATCCAGCACGGATCCGAGGGTGTGATCGCCCCTCGCACTGTGGTATCCCCTGAAAAGGGGATATTCGAAGCTGATCGCATGGACATTTTCGGGAAGCCGCTCCTTGAGTTTGATATCCCGGACAGGCAGGGGGTCGGGGAGAAGATCTCCTCCTTTTTTGTCGATATTACCGCTCAAGGCCCTCAATATGCAGATCGCCCGCATGTTCCGGGATACGTCGCGGTTCATATCCAGACCATTGCCGTCCGACAGGCAGGCCGGTTTAATTCCGGCATAGAGCCGTGCCGCTTCCCTGATCTCATCCGGTTTCACCCAGATGCGTGATGCAACCCTTTCGGGCGTATATTCATTGACGGCCTTTCGGAGCGCTCCGAACCCGACGGTCCATTGCTTTACAAAATCAGGATCATAGAGCCCTTCAGCCAACATGGTCTGTATCATGGACATGGCGAGCAGTCCGTCGCCTCCCGGTCTGATCTGAATCCAGCGATCAGCAAGAGAGGCCAGCCTGGTTTTTACGGGATCAACGACAATCAGTTTGGCCCCCTCCCCGCGGGCCGCCAGGATCTGTGTATATCCCGCGCGATTGCAGTTCTTGTCGTTTTTTCCCCAGATAAGGATGCACTTCGAATTCCTGTAGTCAGGCGAAGTCATGGCGCCATAGGTGAAGACATGGGCCATCTCCCGGGCTGCATGACAGATGGAGCCATTTCCGATGATATTGGGGGATCCAAATGCACTCATGAACCGGTTGGCGTAATCCCACGGCGCCCCATAGTCCGGGACATGCCCTGCGACCCAGCAGACAGCTTCCGGTCCATGGTGAAATCGGACGGATTCCAGTTCTTTGGCAATCCTGTCCAGGGCCTCTGACCAGGAAGCCTCCTTCCAGCAGGATTGACGATTGCCCATCTCTTTGATCAGCGGAGATTTCAAACGCTCAGAGGAATAGACAATTTCAGGTGCAGCTTTCAGTTTCGGACAGAAGTACTTGTACTGTTTCGGCGAATCGGGCCGCCTTTCTGCGGAGACGAGTTTTCCCTGGTCCAGATGGACAATGATCGGACGTGCTCCGGAACACAGATGACACCGGGTGAGTCTTTCTTCCATAATTCATCACCAAATTGATTCGAGACTCCGAAATACAGAGGGGATTTCAAGATTCGGATCTACCTCCCTTTCCACCGTCAACAGGAGATCGACCGAATCAAGGTGCTCCAAACATCTCCTTATGCCCGCCTGCATAACCCTTCTCCGCCTTCAAGGAGTGTTTGGTTTTCTCTCCGGCGCAGGCTTCCATGGGCGACGTGGTCTTATTCCGGTAACACCATAAAAGCGCCGAGAGACGAAGAAATCGTGGACAATGAATCCTAACTTTCAATATAGTGGATATAAAGGTAAGAATGCAACAGGACATCCTGTCCCCCGGTTCACCATCAAGGCATCATCTCCCGTCAAGCCGGGATCTATATCCTTCGCCACAGGGAAAGGCTGAAAGCCTCACTGAGTCGAATGGTGGATATCCGGGATCACGTGGTTCCTCATCTGAAGGTCTATGACCCGCACTATCTGCGGCTGGTCATCGAGGCATCCAATATGGTCACCTGCGGCGAGCTCTTTCTTCGCGCAGCCCCGGCAAGAATGGAAAGCCGGGGTTCTCACCTTCGGGAGGACCGTCATGAAACCGAAAAGAAATCGTTACCGTCATCCTGTCTTAAGCATCATGGCGGACCAACAGCCCTCCAAGGACCGCTGAAGATAACCGCCTAGCAGCAAAGAATCCGGGTCCGGACGCCCCGGCTTTGAAAATGCGCTTTTTGAGGAGGCCTCATGGGGATCCAGTGGATTGATCACGAGACCTGCAACGGGTGCGGGCTCTGCGAAATGATTTGCCCTCAGGATGTCATTCGTCTTCACCCGGAGAGCAAAAAGGCCCTGATCGCCTATCTAAGAGACTGCCAGAGTTGCTTTCTTTGTGAACTGGAATGTCCTCGGAAATCGATCCGGGTGACGCCCTATCGGGAAAGGAGGGCGGTTTTGCCCTGGTAGGCACAATCCCGGGCAGTAAAAAATCCTGATAAAATAAAGGAAGCAGGATTGCAGGAAGGGAGGTGAGGAGGTTAATCGTTCTCGGATGTTTTTCTCACTTATTAAAGGAGGGAGGAATTATGAAAATACGTTTTACTCTATTGGCCTTTGTCTTTGTGGTCCTTTGTTCCCATGCCGGGGCACTGGCAGGCTCACCTGCTACCCTTTCCATATCCACGGGATCCATGGGAGGAGGATTTTACGCCATTGGTGGCGGGATGGCCGAATACATCTCGAAGCATATCGAAGGGGTGCGCTGCACGGCCGTGACGTCCGGGGGCGTGGACGAGAACATCAATCGTCTGGACATGGGAAAGGCGGACATCGGGCTGGTGAGCACGGGAGATTCCCACATGGCCTTCCAGGGCTTGGCACCCTATAAGAAAAAATTCGACAAGATGCGGGGCATGGGAATCCTCTTCGCAAACTGGGGTGAGCCCTATACCCTCAAAAAAAACGGCATCAAGACCTATATGGATCTGAAGGGGAAGACCATTTGCGGCGGTGCCCCTGGGGGATCTATGCACAAGTTGTTTTTTGACTGGATCAAAATCCACGGTCTTGATCCCGAAAAAGACATGAAAATTGTATTCCTGCCTGGAAAAGGCGCCGTGGACGCCATCAAGATGGGCCGTATCGATGCCGCAATGGAGATCGCAGCCATTCCAACCCCCAACCTTACGGAACTCAGTCTGACCCACGATATCGATATTATTCGTTTCGCCCCGGGGTATCGGGAAAAACTGGTCGAAACCATGCCCAAATACCTGCCCATGGTCATCCCGGCCGGAACCTACAGAAAAATCGACGAGGATGTCGAGACTGTGGGCATGGCCGCCCTCTGGGCATGCAAGGCCGACCTTCCCGATGACCTCGTCTACAACCTGGTCAAATCCATCTATAGTCCGGAAGGACTGGCATACCTCGCCAAGGTGCACCCGGCCGGAAAGGGCATCAAGATCGAGAACGCCGCCAGATGGGCGCCTATTCCCTTCCATCCCGGAGCGGAGAAATTCTTCAAGGAGGCAGGGGTGCTCAAATAGAACGGATCATCCCGGGTGCTCCCCGAATACCTCTGACCGGGGAGCGCTCGAACGAACCTTTCAGCAGTTAACTCAGGACTTAAGGACTTAGCACCCTTTACAATTCAGGTGGACAGGGCATGGTCGACAGGGCTTCAGAAAATTCCATGACAAATTCGGAAAACGCGTCTCCGACGATGGGCGGAGAAAAAATTTTCCGGCGAACCTTCAAGGGCATGCCAAGGCATGCCGTCCACCTGGGGATGGCCCTGATCTCAGGTCTGGTCATCTACTGGACGGTCAACATCATGGCCGACATTGTCGTCAAGCGTTCCCTCTACCTCATGCTGACCCTTGTTATGTGTGCCGTCGTATACCCCTTTTCCAGGAGACCCTCATCCAGGATATCGGTCTTCATGGATGCACTCATCATCATTCTGGCCGTTCTCGGGTCCATCTACATCATGTTCGACTACAACGACAGGTTCGTGCGGCTCAGTTCCCCGAACACGCTTGATTTCTTCTTCGGCGCGGTCATGATCCTGATCGGGCTGGATCTCGGAAGGCGGGTCATCGGTTGGGCCCTGACCCTCGTGGCCGCCGCCTGCATCCTCTATGCCTATTTCGGCAAATACGTGCCCGGCAATTTCGGGCATCCCGGGTTTGATCCGGGGACGATCATCAGTCAGGTGTATTGCGGTTTGGAGGGGTACTATGGCATGGCCACCAAATTCATGACCCTGTACGTGGTTCCCTTTATCATCATGGGGGCGTTTCTCGAGATTACCGGTGCGGGCGATTTTTTCATGAAACTGGCTTTTTCCCTCACGAGGCGCACTGTCGGGGGCCCGGCCAAGGCGGCCGTTGTAGGAAGCGCCTTTATGGGGTCCATCTCCGGCAGCGCCATCGCCAACGTTTCCTCCACCGGTGTCTTCACCATCCCCATGATGAAACGGGTGGGTTACCGGCCCCATATCGCCGGGGCTATTGAGGCGGCCGCCTCTACGGGCGGTCAAATCATGCCCCCGATCATGGGGGCCGTCGCCTTCATCATGGTGGAGTTCACCCAGATCCCTTACCTGACTATTGTGTCGGTGGCCACGGTACCCATTATCCTCTATTTCATTACCGTCGGCGCCTTTATCCACTTTGAGGCCAAACGGGAGGGGGTCGGGATCGACGCGGGCACAGATGTGGAACCGGTCATGGCCGTAATGAAGACCGGCTGGCACTTCTTTCTCTCCCTGGTCCTCATCATTTTCACCATGGCCCTGGGGTATCCGCCTGCCATGGCGGCCCTGGCGGGAATTTTGTCCCTCGTCGTCATCCATTTCATCCGGATCCGCCGAATCGACTTCCGGCTCGTATACAACGGCCTGGTGCTCGGTGGTGAATATTCACTCAGCATCGGAAGTATTGTCGCCTGTATCGGGATCATTCTCGCCCTGGTGGGACTCACGGGGGTGGGCCTCAAGGTCTCCTGGCTCCTTTCCGACTTGAGCCACGGTATGGCCTTTCTTGCGATCGTCTTCGTGGGACTCATCTCCATGGTCCTCGGGATGGGACTCCCTGCGGGCCCTGCCTACATCGTCCTGGCCATCACGGCCGGTCCCGCCCTGACGGACATGGGATTCACCCTGCTTGCAGCCCATATGATCATGATCTGGTACAGCATCGACTCGGAAATCACTCCCCCGGTGGGCCTGGCCTCCATCACGGCATCCGGAATTGCAAGATCCGATCCCATGAAAACCATGCTGACGGCTTTCAAATTCGCAAAGGGCCTCTACATCCTGCCCTTCATGTTCTATTACCGGCCGGGCATTCTTCTTCAGGGTTCTCTCGGGACGATTGTCGAGACGGTCCTTTCCGTCCTCCTCGGACTCCTGGCCTTTGCAGCCTGCTGGGACTGTTTTTTACTTAAAAAAACCACGCTTCCGGAGCGCCTCCTTTTGCTGTTGTCGGCAGCCGGTCTTTTTTTCCCCGGCATCCTCTGGAATGCATTGGGCTTCGCCCTTCTCCTGGGGGTGTTTATCAAACAGAGGTTAGGCCTGATGCCCTGAAATCGGATGAAACTGTGGATATGGAATCACCCATCACAAACATCGAGGATCGCCTTTCCTTACCGGACCTGTCCGGTCTATAGATTGCCCATAAACGGTAGAAAAAACCTTTCACCGTCTCAACCCGGATCAACCGGATGTGGAGGTCATGAGATCTACCACATACCCCGGGACATCCGAGTCCAGGACTATTTCAGGATAGTCCGTTCGGGGACGTGACCCTTTTCGAAATGCTTGTCATACCATCCGCAACACATATTTTCCCGAAAATCAAAATGGGTCACATAGGGTTTGATATCGAGGAGAGGGGTCTCGTCAAGGATGTCCACTTCGGAAAAATAGATCCGGTTGCCCTCCCGTCTTTCAAACTTGACGATTGAAAAACCGAGCTTGTTGAGCCTTTTATTGTTCCTGGTCGCAAAACTCCCGTAATCCACATCCTCCAGGTACGGTTGGTGGATCATTTTCTCCTCGTTGACGCAGTGGAAGTAATAAAAAAACATGAGGTGGGAGAACATGTCTACGCCTCCCAGACAGTCCGCGTATTCATCGAAAATTTCCGCATACCCGATTGTATCCGGTTTGAAGATGCCCTGGATGGGCATCCCCTTGGCTTCTTTATAGGGAGTCCGGATTGTACCAAGCACCTTAAGTGGAATCTTAGGCATTACATCTTACCTCCTTTTTTTATGAGAGTTTCCTGATCTAATCAGCATCCGGAAGGTGCCGAAAGAATATTTATATCAGAATATACATAACATCTTCAACATCAAACGAATACCTCTTTCCTGATGTTCCACAGGTAAGCAGAAACCCATCTGGATAAAGGAGTCAACCCAATGGCTGACTCATTATCAAGGCAGACTTGAGTCAAGAGCGGGGGGATTTGGCCCAAGCACTTGAAAGTCTGATGAGATTCCTGTTTTTATAGCTTTTATGATGGACAGGACTTGAGGAATGCCCTAAACTAATTGGATTTTTAAACCTTTGAAAAAGGAAGGTGTGAGGAATCATTCTGAAGCGCTGAACGCCGCCGAAATACTGCGAATGATCTGGAAAAATGAAGACGCGCTATTTCCCTACTGTCTTGTTGAATCGATACCCTGAACCGCTCATTCTGATTGAACCCATGATAGGATCAAAATTCAGGCCGGCGGAAATCCATGGAGAGGAGTCCTCCCTGTTGCCCATGTCTCGACCAAGAGATATGGGTTTTTTTATTTGCTGCGGTTGAAAACCGAAAACCCGGCCGGGCATGTCGACGTGGCTGGGATCGAACAGGTATGCCCCTGCTGTTTTATTATCTTAGTCCTTATAAGAGGAAGCGGCAGCAGCGAAGAAAATCAAGAACACCCATAAAGGGAATAATGAAAGATATCAGGGACATTAAAAATATAGCTCAAGTTGAACCAGGGGATCATTATTGTTGCCTCTATGAGACAGAGAATGAATGTTGGTCTCATGTGGGCGCTCTCCTGCTCCGGCGGGCGGATCAGGGGAAAAAAGTGATCTGCGTCCTCGACGGCTCGACCGCTTCGGCCTTGCGGAGTTGTTTCTCCGATGAGCGCCTGGAGGTCGGAGGCCTGTTAGAGAAGGGGAATATGAGCATCCTAGAGGCTGAAGGCGTCCTCACGGCAAAGGCCCCCTTCGACCCTTCAGGGATGATGAGATGGCTCCATTCCGAGACAGAGCAGGCCCTTACCGAGGGGTACTCCTCCCTGACGGTTTTCGTGGAGATGCCATGGTCGCTTCAGTGGTCTTGGGGCACGGAGAGACTGATAGAATATGAAGCCGGAATGAATAATTTTCTCCCCGGGAAAAAGTGTTCGGTCATTTGCGGATATGATACGCGGCGCTTCGAACCGGGCTTGCTTTTAGACGTTCTGACGACGCACCCCATCATCATCAAAGGCAATGAGTTTCTTGAAAATTTCTACCATGTTCCCCCCGCAGGTTTTTTTGGATCGAATCCTTCGGCTGCAAGGCTCGGCCATTACCTGAATAATCTTGCTGAAAACAGACGATCTGAAAAGGGTGCATGGAAAACACATTCCATTCTCGAGGATATCAAGGAACAGGCAAGAGAGCAGGCGGAAGATTCCCTTAAAAAACCGGAAATACAATTAGTCGATATCATCAATTTCCTTCCTGACGGGACATTTGCGATTGACCATGAGGGCAGAGTGATCGCCTGGAACCATGCTATCGAAGAAATGAGCGGCATCAAGGCGGAAGACATCCTGGGCAAAGGGAATTATGAACATGCGCTGGCATTTTATGACACAAGAAGGCCCACGCTTATCGATCTTGCTCTTGAGTCCGACAAGATAACGGAGAAGGAATATACCTATATTCTCAAAGAAAAAAACGGTCTCATAGCGGAAACCGATCGCCCTTTCATCAAGGGTAAAAAAATTCACCTATGGATCAAGGCGACTCCGATCCTTGACCAAAAGGGCCATGTGGTAGGCGCCATTGAATCGGTCCGGGACATTACAGATCGAAAGAGGATGGAGGAGGAACGCGAACGGCTCCTCCTGGAGCTTCAGACAAAGACAAGGGATATGGAGCAACTCCTCTATGTGGCGTCTCATGATCTCAGGTCACCCTTATTAAACATTCAGGGTTTTGCCGGGGAGATGGAAACCTCCCTGACCGAAGCGCTCCAAGCCCTTGAAAAGGAAGGGAAACAGCCGTGTCTGAAGAAAAAACTGTCTGCCATTTTGGAGAATGATCTGCACGATTCGTTGGCGTTTATTTTTTCCAGTTCATCAAAGATAGACGCGCTGATTACGGGATTGCTGAGGCTTTCCCGGTTGGGAAGAGCGGCGCTCGATATCGAAACACTTGACGTAAAACGAATCGTGGATGACGTGCTCGGTGCCTTCGAATATCACATCAAGGAAAAGGGGATAAAGTTGGAGGTCGAAGACCTTCCGGTCTGTCAGGGTGACGAAACACAAATAAACCAGGTTTTTTCCAACCTGATTGATAATGCCATAAAATTTATTGACCCCGGCCGTCCCGGTACCATCAAGGTCTCAGGCGTGAAAGAGGCCGAACACGCGATTTATTGCGTAGAGGATAACGGGAAAGGTATTGGAGAGAAAAACCGGGAAAAAATTTTTGAAATATTCTACCGTCAGGATCCCGAAGCGACTCCGGGGGAAGGCCTGGGACTGACGATCATCCGGAGAATCATCGAGCGTCACCATGGAAAGGTTTGGATTGAATCTGAGTCGGGCCGAGGGAGTAAATTCTTTTTTTCTTTGCCAGCTGGTGAGGACACGTTAAGGGGAGGGCATATATGAAGCATGAAATCGTAATCATCATGGCTGAAGATGACGAGGGCCATGCAGCCCTGATGGAAAGAAATCTGAGGCGATCGGGTTTAAAAAACGAGATCATAAAATTCAAGGATGGGGAGGAGACGCTCAACTTTTTCCTGCGTGAGGGCGAGGGGCCCCATCGTGCTTCAGGTGTCCGCTACATCCTGTTGCTGGATATTCGCATGCCCAAAATTGACGGCGTCACGGTCCTTCGTCGATTGAAACAAGACCCGGAATTAACAAAAATCCCCGTCATTATCCTTACGACAACGGATGATCCCAGGGAGGTCGAAGAATGCCATAGATTGGGCTGCAGCAACTATATCACCAAGCCGGTCGGCTATGACAAGTTTGTAGAGGTTATAAGACAGTTGGGTCTTTTCCTGCTGGTAGTGCAGGTGCCGAGGATCAATGGGGAGTTTAGCCATGGAACTGTTCTCGAACGCTGATCTTCCCCCAAAGGAAACGGGAGATCCTCCGGCGATTCTCCATGTGGAAGACGATGAAGGTCTGCGGCTGCTGATTCAAAAAAAAATCAAGCGCGAGGGATTTTCTTCCCATGGTGTATCCAAAGGAGCTGAAGCCATTGCATGGCTGGCATCCCATGAATGTGTTCTTCTTCTTTTGGACTACCGGTTGCCGGACATGACCGGAGAGGAAGTGATCAGGTCTCTTCAAAAAAGGGGGCTCAACATTCCCTTTATCATTTGTACCGGTTTAGGAGATGAAAACGCAGAGGAAAACATGCTGAGACTTGGCGCTCGGGATTACCTGGTCAAGGGAAGGGCCTTCTTCGACCGGTTGAACCTTGCCGTGAAGGCCGCTGTGGAGCATTTTCCGGTCAAGTGTATATCGGCCGACGGGCCGACTTCCCTCCGTGACCCAAAATAAGGAACCATTGTTCCTGGAGTCAGAGCGAAAAAACCCGGTCAACAAAAAAATCGCTTTCAATCATGCCGCTGCCCCTGAAATACCGGCGCCGATAAGGGTGAAAATCGAAACAGGTCGGGCATTTGATCAGGGCCTCCTTTCATCCACGATCACGCCCTTGACTTATCTATCAAATTAGAGCATACTCCTTGTTGAAATATTAAATATTGAAATCGTTTCAGCTGGAACCAGCATGAATCCATTGATCGGAAGAAAAGGAACCAATTGGATTGCGGAATGTGCGGATTTTCCCTCAGACGATCGATGCGGGTGCTGTGGATTTTGCAAAGATTTTTGTTGCCCTTATGAACGTAAAAATTTTTACTTGATTGACATTTGACGCACCGGAATGCTTTGCACTGGACCTGTAGAGGGCATTCTTCCCTGAAAAGGCTTTCGGCGTTTCAGGACAGGGTTCAATCCTTCTATTCCATTCCTCAATACCCGAGGCACCGGTCGTTCCTCTCGAAACCGTTCCTCTACTTCCTAAAGGAATTGATATGATTTGTTACAAATCGGTGACTAAATTATTCGGTGCCGGCAAGGATGCCGTCACGGCCCTTGATAATGTCAGTTTCACCATACCGCCGGGGGAGATTGTGGTCTTTCTCGGGCCCTCGGGGTGCGGCAAAACCACGACTCTACGGCTGACCAACCGGCTGGAGACCATCACTCGGGGAAACATCACCATCAAAGATCAGAACATCATGGATATGAACAGCGTGGAGCTCCGGCAGCGACTGGGATATGTGATTCAAGCCATCGGTCTCTTCCCGAACAAAACCATAGCCGAAAACATCGCCGTTGTCCCCAAACTCCTGGGGTGGGATAAAGAACGTATCAGTAAGCGGATTGATGACCTGCTTCAAATGACTAACCTGGAACCTGAGCTGTACAGGGACCGTTACCCCGCCGAGCTCTCCGGTGGCCAGCAGCAGAGAGTGGGGGTGGCTCGGGGGCTTGCCGCAGACCCCGGTATACTCCTGATGGACGAACCCTTTGGTGCCATCGATCCCATAAACCGGGAAGAGATTCAAGATGAGTTTCTCAAGCTTCAGGCAAAACTGAAGAAGACGGTAGCCTTTGTCTCTCATGATATACACGAGGCGATAAAGATGGGCGATCGCATTGCCATCTTCGACAAGGGACGCCTGGTCCAGTATGACACGCCCGAGGTGATCCTGACGCAGCCCAAAAACAAATTTGTTGCGGACTTTGTCGGCGCCGACAGGGCGCTGAAGGTCCTCGGACTCATGCGGGTAAGTGATGTTATCAATCGTAAGCCTAAGAACATCATTCAGGGGGCCGACCGTTCCCAGGACGCATTACATTTTCTTGAAGAAAAGGGGTTTCGCTACGGCATAGTGATCGAGCGCAACAAGCCTATAGGTAGTGTTATGCAGAAGAGCCTCAAGTATGAAGAGGGCCCGGTAAGGGACGTGGTCGAACAATATCCCCTGTTCGTGCGGGAAAAAACCTCACTCCGGGATGTCCTCTCCTTTATGCTTATGCATAGTGTCGGGACCTTCTGTGTAGTGGATGAGGATAAAAACTTTGCCGGCACGGTAACCTACAATGACATACAGAAAGCGGTAAAGGAAAGTTACGCCGATGAAGCGGAATCCGGTGAAAATGGGGACTCGGCATGAGCACGCTGCGATTCATGGTGGATAACTTTGACGAGGTTATGTATCTCTCCTTGGAGCATATATGGATTGTGGGGGTAGCGCTCCTTATAGCCACACCCATCGGCGTGGTTCTGGGCATCGTCATTACGAAACACGAGCAGCTCGCTTCCAGGGTCTTGAACGGCGCCAACATACTCATGACCATACCCTCCATTGCCCTCTTTGGCCTGATGCTCCCTGTCCTTGCGATAGTCAATATGGGGTTGGGAAAAGTCCCCGCTGTTATAGCCCTGGTTCTTTACAGTCAGCTCCCTATAATCAGGAACACCTATACGGCCATAAAGAATGTCCCTTCTTCCCTGGTGGACGCGGGCAGAGGCATGGGGATGGGCAAATGGAAGCTTTTGCGAGAGCTGGAAATCCCGCTGGCCACACCCGTAATCATTGCGGGGCTGAGGACGGCTGCCGTCATGAATATCGGCATTGCCGCTATCGCCACCTATATTGGGGCGGGAGGGCTGGGTGTATACATCCAGCAGGGTATTGCCCGCGTGTATCCGGAGATGATACTGAGCGGCGCCATACTGGTTTCTCTCCTAGCCATAATCGTTGACGGTGGAATGGCCCTGCTGGAACGGCTCGCGACGCCCCAAGGCATCAAGATACAGAGGAAGCTCTCGCGATGATAAAACTATTGATAAAATTGTACCGGGTTATACTGGCGGTTGTGATACTTGTCGTGGGTGTGGTTGCCGAACGAACCGGTCTCATAGAATTACTCTCTGATCCATACGAATATCCCGTTATCATGGAATTGTTCATCCAGCATCTATACATGGTGACATTGAGTATGGCCATTGCCACGATCATAGGAGTAATAGCGGGTATTGTGCTTACCAGAAAGCGTTTTCGCCGGTACGCCGGGATCTGCATGTATATTATCGGACTGGGACAAACCATCCCCTCTCTTGCCGTTCTTGCGCTGGCCATGAGTTTCCTGGGTATCGGCACAAAACCGGCGGTGTTCGCTCTTACCATCTATTCCATACTTCCCATCGCAAGAAATACACTTGCCGGGATTACCGCGGTACCCCCGGAACTGATAGACGCCGGGAAAGGCATGGGAATGCCCCCAATCAGGATTCTTATGGAGGTGGAGATACCGAATGCCATGAAGGTGATTCTCACAGGATTCAGGGTGGCTCTGATCATCAATATCGGCACAGCCGCGCTCGCCTATGTCATCGGGGCGGGGGGCCTGGGAGACCTGATATTCACCGGAATCAACCTTATGCAAACGGACAAGCTGCTGGCAGGCGCCATTCCCGTAACTTTGCTGGCGCTTTTCGCCGACTTTCTGTCTGAGCTATTAGGGATAGTCCTGATCTCAAGGGGACTGCGTCTTTCTGATTAGGTATAGGTATGGGACTTTGGCTTTCTGCACAATAATGAACACTTAACCCGGGATTTGAGAAAAATAGTCCAACGTATTTTTTGTTCGAACCCTCAAACATTAAAACTCTGCGGCATTTGGCCAGGAGCAAAAAAAGGAGGCATGACATGAAAAAGATATGTAAACTTGTTCTTCCAGCAATATTTATTTCTACTCTACTTTTCTCAGGCATTGTTTTTGCTAAAGAGAAAAGCCTGACAGTGGGTGGCAAAGACTATACTGAGCAACTCCTGCTTCCGGAACTGGCAGGCATCCTTCTCGAACAGGCGGGTTTTGACATCACACTGAAAACCGGTGTAGGCACAGTAATAGCCAGAAAATCTCTGGAAAATGCACAGACCGACCTCTATTTTGAGTATACCGGAACGGCATACACCTTGTTTTACAAGCAGAAGGATAAACAAATTATGACCGTCCCCGAGAAGGTGTATGACTGGGTCAAAAAAGCCGACGTCGAAAAAGGTCTTGTCTGGCTTGACCCTGTAAAGTTCAACAACACCTACACCCTGATGATGAAAAAGACAGAAGCGGACAAGCTCGGGATTAAGACCATCTCTGATCTGGGTGTCTATGTCACTAAAAATCCGGCTAAACTCATATTCGCCCTGGACTCGGAATTCTGGGAGCGTCCTGACGGATTTAAAGACGTTATGAAAACCTATAATTTTAAACTGCCCGTAAAGCAGGTAAAAAAAATGACTGTGGGTCTTACCTACCAGGCATTGAAAAAAGGACTGGTCAATTCCGCAATGGGTTTTTCCACCGACGGCAGAATCGCGGCCTTTGGTTTTGTTAATCTTGTGGATGACAAGTTCTTTTTCCCTGTCTACAATCCCGTACCGGTCGTTCGCAAAGAAATTCTTGATAAGTACCCAGAAATAAAAGGCATATTAAAACCGATCGCGGATAACCTGACCACGGAAGAGATGCAGGAGTTGAACAAGGCCGTGGATGTAGATCACAAGCAGGTCCACGATGTGGCCATGGACTGGCTGAAGAGTAAGAACCTGATCAAGTAAGAATGAAAGGGGTCGAGGAAAGGTAAGACTCCGGCAAATTGAATTCGAAAGGACTCATGACCATGTCCGTTCCCGCGAAAACGAGGGAACGGATTTTTTTTGCAGGGTCGGGTCGCTGTTTGGTGGCCTCTCGATAATACTAAGGAAAAGACAAAACCTTCCTCTTGCATTCCGCCTCGTAAGGGAATATAGACCCCATGAGTCGAGAAAACAGGGAGACGATTACCCCCAGAAAGAGAAAGACGAGGCATGGAGACACGGCTCCGGCAGTGCATAAACTATTTCGGGAGTTTCGAGGAAAGGGAGGAGGCCTTCAGACAAAGTGTCTCTTTTCTAATTCCCCGAAGACACATGGGCGCCCGATTGTTCTGGGAGGATTTCGGAAGGATTTCCCGGGAGGGATTTAAGGCGCGGGAAAACCTCCCCGTCTCTTACATCACCTGCAATCCCAGGGACTGCCTCGCCTTCGGCTCCGCCCGACAGGTGCTGAACGCCGCCTCCAAGAGTGCCGGACAGGGTGGCTCCGATCCGGCGGACTTTACGGAGCGGGTGGCGGCCGGGTTCGGCATCGAGGAGAACATCGAACAGCCGATTCGAACCCTCTCGGGCGGGGAAACCGTAAAGCTGGCCCTTGCTAAGACCTATATCGTCTCACACCGGAGCTCCCGGGTATCCATCGCGAGTCCCTTTAGCTGGCTTTCGTCGGAAAACGCGATATTTTTTCAACGGCTGATGGACCGCCTTTTCGAATGCCGAATTCCGATAAGCATATTCGCCCTTTCAGGGGAGGATTCGGTAAAGGCCATCGGACCCGAGGATCCCTTTTCCGTGAATGCCTCCGATGACATCGGATTTTCCCTGGAACTCAAAGATGTCAGGATTCCCCTCTCGTTCTCGGTCAATCCCATGCAGTCCAGGGCGCCGTATGCGGCGGTCGAGGATTTCCAGGCGACCATGACCTCCCCGTGCCTGGTAAGCGGAAATAACGGACAGGGCAAAAGCCTGGTGGCGAAAATCCTTGCCGGAGCGGTCAGATTCCGGGGCACCGCCAGGATGATCCGGAACGGAAAAAACGCAACGGCGCGGCTCCTGTTTCAGGATGTGGGGATCCAGACCATGCTCCGCTCCTTCTCCTCTCTCAGCGCCTCCGGCCGAGGAAACGGTCGAACGCGGATGGTCTTGGGCCTCTTCGAAGGAATTTGCGAGGCCTGTGTAAAGGCCTTCGAAGGACGGTCGGAGGGCGTTCCGCTGATCAGGTCGGTGGTCGGCGACCGTAACCCCTCCCTTCTGGAGATCAAAGCGATCCTGGTCGCGGCAAGGCTTGTCGAAAGGCCCCCCGCTCTGATCCTCGATGAGCCGGACTGGGGGTTGACCCGCGAGGCGGCCGTCGCCTTTGTCGCAGCGGTGATCGAAACGGCACACGGGGAAGGGGTCCCGGTCCTGCTGATTTCCCATAAACCCTGGTGGCCCCCTGTCGCAAAGAGCCACCTGACGGTTTCCAGGTCGCCGAACACAGAGAGGGCAGACCTTCCCACCTTTTCCATCCGGCTTGATGCAGGAAAGGGGCGCCCATGAACTGGAAAATGAGGCTTTTCCTTCTGGCGGTCATCTCTTTCCCTGCCCTTACCGGCTATCCGCTCTCTCGCTTTGGGACCGAACTTCTGCCCGGGGCCTCATACGGCTGGATCGCCTATTTTTCCCTGTCCGGCATCGCCGTCTGCCTTTTGACGGGGACAGCGACATTTTCCATTATGATCTCGATCGCGGCCATGATATGCCTTCCCGTCGTCTTTGCGGGAAGCACCGTCTCCTGCCTGGCCCTGCTCGTGACCGGAGAAGGGACTCAGGCTGCATACAGCGCCCATTATCTTTCCCTTTGCCTCACCATGCTGACGGTCATTCCCCTGGCCCTCTCCATAGTGGCCGTCGTCCCCTTCACCGGCCTTGAACAGGCCCTGCTTAAAAAAACGACCGGGGTATCCTTACGGGAGAAGATCGGGCTCATGGCCCTGAGGGTATTTACCCATATCCTCTACTTCGTGATCCCCGATATCCTGGAGGTCATGCAGGAAGAGAATTTTTTTACCGGCTGGAGGGGCCTCGGAGGGGAGACTTTACGGCACAGGTTGGTCTCCATGACCAAGGCCATGATTTTTATCGGAGTCGAGGCCATCTGCTCCGGGATTCGCTTTATTCCCCTCTGGGCGGAGGAGATCGCCCGACTGCCCGGAAAAGACAAACCATCGGTAGTCTGCCATGCGGAAAGGCAAAAATTACGAACAAAGGTTGCCGAGGCGGGGCTTTCGGCACAAAAACAAAAAAAGCAAAAGAAAGGATTGGTCCATGTCAGGCACATCTGAAGTGAGGACGTTGTTCAAAGCAGGTATTCTTGCCGCCTTTGTCACCCTTGCCTTTATCGGCACCGCGGTGATCCGGATTCCCATACCGGCCACGGGTGGATACTTCAACCTGGGCGATACCTTCGTGATGGTGTCAGCCCTTCTCTACGGCCCCCTGATCGGCCTCGGCGTAGGGCTTATCGGTCCTGCCCTGGCCGATGCCGTTGGATTTCCCCAGTTCATTTTGGCAACGGCCCTTGTCAAGGGCTTTGAAGGATTGATCGTGGGGCTCGTGGCCGTGGGCAGTAACAGGAAGAAGGGTTCCGGGGCCATACCGGCCTTGATGCTCGGTATCCTGATCCTGGTCGGAGGGTACTATCTCTTTGAAGCGATGGTCTATCCCCTCCTCGCCCGGTCTGTTCCGTTTTTCGGTGTGACCGACGCAAAGGCCGCCCTTGCGGAGATTCTCCCCAATCTGCTGCAAGGGGTTCTTTCCGCCGTAATCGCCTTCGGCATCTTCAAGGTGCTGACCGGAAGAAGCAAAGAGTAACTCGAGTTCATCCGCAAATCATATATTTCCGGATGAGCACAAAATGCCATATCAAGCTTTCACGGGATCTGCTGCTCCCTGACATAGAGCCCGTTCAGCAGTGCATTGAAGGCCATTTTTATGACAACCGGTCCATTCTTCAGGTTGACCAGGTTTTGCATGACAAGAATATCCTGCCCTGCGATCTCCTGCGAGATGGCATCGCACCAAAGCTTGTAGGGGCTGAGATCTCTGAGAAGACCCCTCTCATGATCATCACTCAAGGATAGCGCTGAGGAAATGAAGGATGCATACCGGGGGATAAGCAGTAGAGATTCGAGCCGTGCACAAAGATCTCCCCTCTTCCGACTGTCCGCGCAGGTCCCGCGAGAGACCAAGCCAAAGAGGCTGATTTTTCTCTCCTCCAGACGCCGGAAAATACTGCGTTGGAGAACCAGCGCATTCTGTTTTTTTAATGCCCCCTGCACGCCGGCATAAACGGCCCCGGCGATCAGTTCTCCCATCTTGCTGTGCTCCCCGCAAATGTCGATTTCCTTCCCCGTACCCTGTACGACGATGATGTTGTCGGTGCCCGTGCCCGTAGCCTGATGGACCCGACCAATCTGAAAACTTCGGACATCCAGGTCCTGGAGGGCAGCAATTTTGGCCTCGGTGGCTGTAATGACGGCCCGGGTCATGGCCCTGAACGTCAGTTTCATGTTGGTCAGGAGCAGGAGGTTGATGGTTCCGGGCTCGTAATAACGTCCCTCATCCTTTCCCGTTCGAAGGGCGTTGCGCTCCGCGCCGGCCGTAACCAGAGCATACACAGTTATGTCCTTGTAAGACATTCGGCTGCTTGAATCATTTCGTTCTGAAAGGAGTGGTCACCGGGGGTCATGACCCGGTCCCTGCCCATGAGCCGCATGACCCGGCGTTTTCTTTCCCTGGGAATCTGTTTGATCTTCTCCTCGACTAGGGCGAGCTGTTCCTTGACTTCCCTGACGGCCTGTTCGGCCACCTTTTCCCGGTCGAAGATCCGGCCGAGAAGCAGAACGTTCTCGAAACTACCGGAAAGCGATCGCGTTTCCAGATTTATGAGTATACAATCCTTGCTACCGAAGCGTGCCTTCACGCCCCGGTGGAGACCGGAGTAGAAAATCACATCCGGTTACAGCGATTCCACGGCGTCCAGGGAAGGCCTGAAAAATCCGCCGACAATATTTTTGGTGCATGCATCCGAGGGGAAATGGGTGTGATAGGTTATGCCCTGGAGGGTATCCCCGGCTCCGATCTTAAAAAGGATCTCACTGACGGTGGGGACTAGTGCGACGACCCGCGAAGGTCTCTGTAAAACGGTTATGCGTGTTCCCTGATCATCTACAAATTCAATTGGATAGGCAAAAAGTCCTGTAGAGGATATCAGGATCGGAAACCATAGGGCAAGACAGAAGACCCTTTCGAAAAGCCGGAAAACTCGCTGATTCATTTCACTGTCGCCTTATCCAAAGTCATGAATGTTCAGGTTTTTTAGTTTGCCGAAGGCGGCAAGATTGGAAAGCCGAAAGAAGAGGAAAACGGCCCGGCCTGCGTCTTTATCACTGCCAGTGCACCCCCGTTCTTTCGGGACCACCTCCGATATTCCCTGATAAAGGACGGATCATGAAAGACCAGATCTTCGCCGAGGTATTTCAATTCTTCCTTCATTCGCCAATAAAAATACATAGTTTTTCCTCCAAAAAAAATTCCCGGATCAATCATGCCGATCCGGGGAGCGTGAATTAAAGCGTAACCTTCGTACCAAGCCCCTTCTCGACAGCCTTTTCAAACACGAGCGCCCCGGTCATGACGTCGTGGCTGGCAATGCCCATCAACACCGCGCCGCGAAGGCCTTTTCGTACGCCTTCCTTATTTCCTGCACAGACCTCGCCCATATCGGCATAGATCCCGTCTTTCCGGGGGTAACCGTTCTGGAAATAGCCGCCCTGTTCCTGGGTCCAGAGATACTGGTTTTTATTGTCACAGACAAAGTTGCCCGCCATGACCTTCGCGTCCATGGCAGAGTCGTAATCCACGGAAACGGCCAGAATATCATCCTTTAACCACTCCCTTTTCACGAATCTCTCCGGCTTTTCCACGATGGGTGTGCAGGTCACCACCACGTCCGCATCGGCCACGGCATTTTTGATATCAGGGCACGAAACGAATTCCGTATTCGGCAGTTCGGGTTTCATATCGGACAGGAATTTTTCCACCTGGCTTTCGATCGTGTCGTAGACCTGGACTCGCTTCAGTCCGGGGAATATTTCGCGCATGGCGATGAGGTTGACCCGCCCCTGAACGCCCAGACCGACCATACCGGCGACCTCGGCCTCAGGGTTTCCGAAATACTTGGCATAGACGCCGGATGCCGCACCGGTGCGCCATGCCGTAATCCAACCGGCATCCATGACGGATTTCACGATCCCCGTCTCCGGATCGACAAGACAGAATACCCCGGTAATGTATGGCAGGCCTTTGGGCTGATTGATGGGATACCCGGACACGCACTTGATGCCGCAGGCATCCACCGCGCCGCCCACCCAGCACGGCATGGCGTGAATAAAGCAGTCCTCCCGGGGATGAATGCCTATTTTTGCAGGCATTTCCACTTCTCCCCTGCCCAGGGCCGCGAAGCCCTGCTCCACCCTTTCCATCACCTCGGACATCGTAACGCCGATCGAATCGATCTCTTTCTGAGACAGCCACAACACATCGAAACTCATGATCAACCTCCGTTTTCCTTTATGGTATTGCTATATTGAAAAAACCACCGAAAACACCGCAGATACCCTACCCTCTTCCTCAACAGCCACCCGTTTATAACCTCTTATGGGGATTCCATTGACTTATCATTGAGGTGGACTCCGATGTCAACATGAATTCTCTTTTTTCTTCCAATGATTCTGATATTCGTATAAAGAATGAGACTTCGCCCCATGGGGTTCATCTCAATGCCTGCATCAGTTCCTTCTATCTCTTACCCTCAAGCACCGGATCAGCCCCAAAAATTTTACTATCTCCCCTGATATTGAAATGTTGGGAGGGTAAACCTTCCCGCACAAGGCCGGACAATGCCATAACTTTACCTATGATAAAAAAGGAGCATTCAATGAAGAAATTCTATCTGTTGGGACACGATAGAAAAGTCCATTTTTTTCTTCCTGAAAAATGGAATGTCTTGAATAATGCCGTTCTAAACTCGGAACATCCAAAAAAATCGGTTTACGACATGACCGATGAATCTCTTAAAAACCCTTTCGGAACCGGGGGGTTAAAAAACATCATCCACCCTGGTGACAACATTGCACTGATCGTCGATGATCCTGCAAGGCCAACCCCAAAAAAAGAAATCCTGACCTGTCTATGGGACTACCTTCGGCAATGCGGCGTTGGGCCGGAAAGAATCGATATTGTATTTGCACTGGGCACCCACCGACCTCCAACCGAAAAGGAGATGGAAGATCTCCTCGGAAAGGACATCAAGAACAGATTCAGGATTACCTGCCATGACGCCCATGCCGATGATTTGGTCTCCATCGGAACCCTGACATCCGCGGGAGAGGTCAAGATCAACCCTGTTGTCGCGAAGGCCGACATCCGCATCGGGATCGGTTCGATCCTCCCCCATCCCATGAATGGATTCGGGGGCGGCGCCAAGATCCTGCTTCCCGGAGTGGCCAACGTCAAGGCCATTCAGGAGCACCACAACGCCCTCATGGTTGCAAGGGGTGCTTCCTTTGGCCGAATATCCGGAAACCCCTTCCGGGACGAAATATGCAAGGCCGCCAGGATGGCGCAATTGGATTTCATTATCAACGCCGTCTACAATGCGAATGAGGAGGTCAAGGGTATTGTGGCCGGGGACCTGGAAAAGGCCCATGTTTACGGGGTCGAATGGAGCCTGAAAGAATACGCCGCACCCATTGATGATGCGGCCGATGTAACCATCACATCGGCATTTCCCCATGTGGAAGGTTCTCAGATGCTGAAGCCTCTCGGACCTGCCACGATGATTACCAAGCCCGGCGGTTTTGTGATCCTGTTCTCCAGTAAAATCCATGGAGGCGGTTTCCCCGAACCTCTTCTCGATGCCTTTGACACGGCATTTGGCCTGGCCGGTGGTGACACAAAGTCTCTGGTCATGAGCTACCTCAAAAACAGAAAACTCATTGTACCTACTGCCCCCATGGATTTTAATTGTGCCTTAAACCTTACGCTGTTATATCTGAGTCGTGTCAAAATCATTCTGGTCTGTCAAGACGCCGACAAAGAACAGGCCTCCAGAATGGGATTTGATTATGCCGATTCCCTGAGTGATGCCTTCTCGAAAGTCGCAGAAAAATTGCCCGATGCAACCGTCAACATTCTTCCTTCCGGGGGACTGGTCGTGCCCCTAGTAAAAGAACCGTTATCTTGGACCGAATAGAGTGAAGGGAATTATCTTCGATATAAAAAAATACGCGATCCATGACGGGCCGGGGATCCGAACCACCGTGTTCTTCAAGGGGTGCCCTCTGGATTGCTGGTGGTGCCATAATCCTGAGAGCCTCACGCCCTCCATTCAGATCGTCTATCGAAAAGACCGTTGCATCGGCTGCGGCCAATGCGTGGAAGCCTGTCCGGAAAAGGCCCTGACACTCACGCGTGACGGGGTGGCGTCTGATCCGTCAAGATGCATCCGGTGCGGGACCTGCGCGGAAACCTGCCCTGCGGAGGCACGCGAGGTTCTGGGCCGGGAGGTCGGCGTCGAAGAGGTCCTTCCGGAGATTGAAAAAGACACCCTCTTTTATGATGAGTCAGGGGGCGGCGTCACCTTTTCAGGGGGGGAGCCGCTCATGCAGCCTGACCTTCTGATAGGGCTCCTCGAGGCCTGCGGGGATCTGGACATCCACAGAACCGTCGACACAACGGGCTGTGCCGATACCGATCTCCTCATGGAGATCGCGGAAAAGACCGATCTTTTTCTCTATGATCTGAAAATCATGTCTGCCGAGGAACACAGGAAATATACAGGCATTTCAAACAGCCGCATCCTCGGAAATCTTGAAATCCTTGCACGGCAAGGGGTCAAGATCACGGTCCGAATGCCGGTCATTCCGGGCATCAATACCGGAGAAAAAAATCTCTCACTCCTGGGCTCCTTTTTATCGGACCTCCCGGGTGTAGAAGACATTCATCTGCTGCCCTACCATTGCGCGGCAAAAGGAAAATATGAGAAACTGGACTTGACCTATCGGCTGGACGATTTGCCCCCACCTTCAGACGAATTCATGGAATCAGTTGCCGAAAGGCTGAAACGTTTCGACCTTAACGTCAGGATAGGAGGATAGCGAGGATGAACGAGAGAGTCGCGAGGCTTCGAGAGGCGAGTTTTGAGGCGGTGCCTTGCATTTCCATCGAACGCGCCCTGCTTGAAACGGAATTCTATAAAGACAACGAAGGCAAATACTCCATTCCCGTCCTCCGTGCCCTGAATTTCAAGAATCTATGCGAAAAAAAGACCATCTATATCGGTGACGACGAACTTATCGTGGGCGAACGCGGTCCCTTTCCCAAGGCCGTCCCCACCTTTCCCGAACTCACCTGCCACAGCGTGGAAGACCTGGAAATCCTCAACTCGAGAGAAATGACGCGATATGCCATCCCGGACGAGGATATTGAAACCTACCGCCAGAAAGTCATCCCCTACTGGCGGGGCAGGACCATGCGGGACCGGGTCTTCAACCACGTTCCCCAAGCCTGGAGAGAAGCTTACGAGGCCGGGATGTTCACGGAATTCATGGAACAGCGGGCCCCGGGTCATACGTCTCTTGACAATACGATCTACAGGAAGGGCATGCTGGATTTCAAGCGAGAGATCTCCGAAGTCCTCGCGGAACTGGACTTTCTCAATGACCCGGAGGCCGCGGATAGGGCCGAAGAGCTGAAGGCCATGGATATTTCATGCGACGCGGCGATCCTTTTCGCGGAACGCCACGCAGAACTCGCAGACGAGATGGCCTGCGGGGAGAGCGACACGCGACGAAAAGCCGAACTCCAGGCCATTGCCCGGGTCTGTCAGCGGGTCCCCGCTCATGCCCCCGGTGACTTCCGGGAGGCCCTTCAGATGTACTGGTTTGTGCATCTCGGGACCATCACGGAACTCAATGGATGGGACGCCATGAGCCCGGGGCACCTGGATCAGCACCTCTATCCCTTCTACAAAAAGGGACTGGAGAACGGCACATTGGACAGGGAAACGGCCAGGGAACTCATCGGGTGTTTCTGGGTCAAGGTGAACAATCATCCCGCTCCTCCCAAGGTGGGGGTGACGGCCCGGGAGAGCGGCACCTACAATGATTTTACCAACATCAACCTCGGCGGTCTACTCCGCAACGGCTCCGATGGTTCAAACGAGGTGTCCTACCTCATCCTAGAGGTCATCGACGAACTGCACCTTCTTCAACCCGGGAGCAACGTTCAAATCAGCCATAAGACGCCGGATCGTTTTCTGAAGGCCGCTTGCCGCGTGATCCACAAGGGATACGGCTATCCCTCGGTTTTCAATGCGGACGAGGTCGTCATGGAACAGGTCCAGGCCGGTAAAACCGTGGAGGACGCCCGCGAGGGAGGTTGCAGCGGCTGCATCGAAACCGGTTGTTTCGGCAAAGAGGCCTATATCCTTACGGGATATCTCAACGTCCCGAAAGTCCTCGAACTCGCCCTCAATAACGGCACGGATCCCCTGACCGGTCTAAAGATCGGCCCCGAGACCGGGGACTCGAAAACGTTCACGAATTTTGAAAATCTTTACGAGGCCTTCGGAAAACAGCTCCACTATGTCGTGGACCTCAAACTCAGGGTCAACAACTACATCGAACGCATGTTTTCAACCTATGCGCCGGCCACCTTTCTTTCCGTGGTGATTGATGACTGCATTTCGACGGGGAGAGATTATTATAACGGCGGCCCACGGTACAACACCAACTACATCCAGTGTTGCGGGATCGGCACGGTGACGGATAGCCTCGCCGCCATCAAAAAACACGTATTTGAAGACAAGACCGTGGACATGGGTTGTTTGCTGGATGCCCTGGGTCGCAACTTTGAAGGTGAAGAAGCCCTTCGGCTGAGACTGATGAACAAGACCCCCTTCTATGGAAACGATGACGACTATGCGGATGCGATCATGCAGCGGGTTTACGCTTCGCTGTTGCAGGAGATCGACAACAAGCCGAACACCAAGGGCGGCGCCTATCACATCAATATGCTTTCCACGACCTGTCATGTCTATTTTGGAAAGATGCTGGGCGCCTCCGCCAACGGCAGGTTCGCGGGCATGCCCGAATCCGACGGGACGTCCCCCTCCCACGGCGCCGACCGTAACGGCCCCACCGCCGTCGTCAAATCCCTTGGAAAAATGGATCAGTTCCGGTCGGGCGGCACCCTCCTCAATCAAAGATTCTTTCCTAGCATTCTGGACGGTCATCAGGGGATCAACAACCTGACCCATCTCATCCGTACGTATTTCAGGCTGAACGGACACCATATTCAATTCAACGTGGTGGATACCGAAACCCTGAGAAAGGCCCAGGCAGATCCTGATGATTACCGCGACCTCCTTGTCAGGGTCGCAGGGTACAGTGACTATTTTGTTGATCTTGACAGGGACCACCAGGAAGAGATTATCGCCAGGACGGAACATGAGGCGTTCTGAGATATGAGAGAATCCCGGGTTTCACGTCAAACGCGATTTCCGGAACCGTGCTTTCATTTGGGAGGTCTAAAATAGGTTGCATTATATCCTGCTGAGGCATAATGTCTTATCCGAATCGCATAAGGACTTCCTATCGTGATGACCGCCGCCAAAATTATCCTCACGCTGGTATTTTTGGGAATATGCATCACGGCATGCTGTGTGGATCCCCGCGATCCGGGACCCGAATATCTCTGGCTCGGAAACAATGCTTTTCGCCGTTTGTTCGTAAACAAAGAAGGCGATCTAAAAAAACATATCAAGCCGATTTTTATCCTTATTGTCTTTGCGCTTTTCGGCTCCGGAATCCTCGTCATCTGGTCTGCTCCCTGAGAGGAGTATTTTCTGTTCCAGCCCATTCCCTGAGTCCTAACGCGAGACTCGGCAAAAGATTGATCAGAGATCCATCAAAATTTTCAGCGAAACTTTTAAATGACCATGCACATTCCTTTCACCGGTGAACTGGCGGCCCTTGGGGCGGCCTTTTTTTGGGCAACAGCTGCTGTCCTCTTCCGAGGGATCGGAGTCCATATCCCGCCATTGGTCCTGAACTTTCTCAAGGGTATCGTGGCCCTTTCGCTCCTCATCCCCACGGTTGCCCTCAGAGGCGAGATCCTGACCTCCGTGGATCCCCTGGGACTGTTTTTGCTCCTGCTGAGCGGCATCGTCGGGATCGGTTTGGGCGACACGGCCTTTTTTGCCTCCCTGAACAGGCTGGGAGAACGCCAGACGGTTCTGGTCGTTGAAACCCTTGCCCCTCCATTAGCGGTCATCATAGCATGGGTTGCACTCCATGAAATCCTGCCACCACAGGGTTTTTTCGGGATTGCAATGACCGTGGCCGGGGTTGGGTGGGTGATTGCGGAAAGGACGTCCAGGTCTCAGGTCCACGATCAACAGCTCAGATCCGGCATTCATCTGGGCCTTATGGCCGCCCTGTTCCAGGCAGTGGGAGCAGTTCTTTCAAGGGGAGCACTCGTGAATTTCGATATCAGCCCCCTGATGAGCACCCTGGTTCGATTGATCGGAGGCACCCTCGTCCTCGTTTTTCTGATTCCTATCCGGGGTCAGTCCTTCTTTCCCAAAGGCCTCAGATCCGGCAGGGTCTGGGGACCGGTGATTGTCGCCACCGTTCTGGGTACCTACCTTGGCCTTCTGTTCCAACAGATCTCGTTCAAATTCACGAGTGCCGGCATTGCACAAGCCCTTCTGGGAACCAGTGCCCTGTTTGTGCTGCCGTATGTGATCCTGCGCGGGGAACGGGTCAGTTTCAGGGCGTTTCTGGGGGCTTTGGTGGCGGTTTGCGGCATCTGCATTCTGTTCAGTTTAAAATAAAAAGGAGTCATCCATGAAATACGTCAAAGAACCCACCTACAAAAAATACATCACCGGAGAATTAAAGCGATTCGACGACCGCAACACGGGCTTTAGTCGGGGACATGTGGAAGGGAACAAGTACACGGCCATGCACGAGCAGAGCATAGACAACATCAAGAAGGCGCCCCGGGGACAGAGCATTCTGGATCATGCCACATGGGTGGCAGGCGCCACCGTGGACTATGTGGTGAGGAAGAACCTCCTGGGAAGAGAGATATCTCCCCTCTACAACACGGACTACCGTTTAAAGAACCCCGATCCGGCGGCCATGACGGCCACCATTAAAGACACGGCCCGATGGATCGGTGCGGACATGGTCGGAATCGCGAAGGTCAATCCCCTGTGGATCTACACCCATTGGGGGCATCAAAACGTCCGGTATTCCGAGGCCGCCGAATTGGGCGATCCTCTTGAACTCCCTTCCGAGTACGACAGGGTCATCGTCATGATTCACGAAATGGACTATGACGTCATGCGGCGCTCCCCGGCCGTTGAATATGAGACGGATATCGCCTATTCCAAAGGGGCCTGCTGTGCGGCCTCACTTGCTACCTATATCGCCGAACTCGGCTATAAGGCGATTCCTGCCGTCAACGAAATCGGCATCAATGTGGCCATGGCGGTGGATGCGGGTCTCGGTGAAATGGGTCGACACGGGCAGCTCATTACCCGGGATTACGGCCCGAGGGTGCGCATCAGCAAGGTCTTTACGAATCTCCCGCTCCTCCCCGACCAACCGATCGATATCGGGGTTCAAAAATTTTGTGAAAAATGCGCCATCTGTGCCAAGTACTGCCCCAGCGACGCCCTGATGAAAGGCGAGCGCACAGACAAGGCCTGGGATCAGTCCAATGTGCCGGGCATGCTGAAATGGCCCATCAAAGCCATGAGATGTCTTGACTGGTGGGTCAAAAACGGCAACCACTGTTCCATCTGCATTAGGGTCTGTCCCTGGAACAAACCCAATAATCAGCTTCACAAAATGGTGAGAATCGTTGCGGAGCGAGGCATTCTGACTCGCCTGGTCGTGAAGATGGACCAGGCACTCGGCTTCGGGAAACAGGTCATCCGAGAGCCCCAAATCAAAGATGCTTCGGTTGAGCAAAAGGCGGGATGATCGAGATTAAAATATCCGGGGCCGCATATCAGGCCTTTAGGCTTGACAAATTCATGATTATATGAAATGTGAAATGCCTTGCTCGTACCAAGACGACCGGGACGGTCTATTGAAAGCCTCGTCTTTTAACCACACTGCAGCACCCTTTCATCGGGATACGCAATGTATGACCGCGGTATTTCATCCAAGATTTTCCTAACACGCACCCGGCTTCGAACTTACCCGCAGGGACAAATTTCTTTGATTCAATTTTAGAGAAGCGCTTTCTTATCAACATCTATCAAAGGAGGGTGTGACATGGTCGGACCATTCACGATTAAAAATTCTAAGAGAAAGAACAAGGTATTCGGATTTACGGCACTGACCCTGGTATTGGCACTTGTCGGCGCCCCGGCCCTGGCCGGAGAAATAAAAATCGGGAGCCTTCTTCCCATGAGCGGCGATCTGGCCGCCTACGGTAAGTGCGTTCAGCAGGGGGTCAATCTTGCCGTAAAACACATCAATGAGGCAGGCGGCCCCCTGGGCATGAAATTGAAAGTCGTTTTCCGGGATTCCCAGACGGATCCTACCGCCCTGAGGGATTCGGCGGAGAAACTGGTCAATGTGGACAAGGTGCCGGGCATTGTCGGCCCCATGATCCGATCGGATGTGGCGACCCCCGTGACGGCCCCGAACCATGTCGTCCTGATTTCTCCCTCCAATACCCCCACCTGGGTCAGCACCCTGAAGGATAATGACTTTACCTTCAGGACCACTTCTTCCGACGGGATTCAGGGCAAGGTCCTGGGTCAACTGGCCTGGGAGCGAGGTTACAAAAAGGCGGCGATTCTCTATATCAACGACCCCTACGGCGGCGGTTTGGCGGAATCCTGCAAGGAATGGTTTGAAAAGAGCGGAGGCAAGGTGCTCGGAAAGGCCTCCTATGACCCTGGAAAGGCCTCTTACAAGATGCAGCTCAAGGAGCTGGCCAAAGGCGACCCGAATGTCCTGATCTTGATCGGCTACCCCGAGAGCGGGACCGTCATCATCCGGCAGGCCATCTCAGACGGCCTTTTCGATCAGTTCATCTTTCCGGACGGCATGCAGTCCCAGCAGATCATCGATTCGGTAGGCGGGAAGTATCTCGAGGGCATGCACGGCACCGGACCCGGAGCGGCGGAAAATTCCTCTTACAAGACCTATATGGCCGAATTCCAGAAGGAATACGGAGCCAAACCAGCCACAGCCTACAGCGAAAACGCCTATGACGGGGTCGTGGTCATTGCCCTCGCTATCGCGGCCGCCGGTAAGGACGCGTTCCAGGCCGATCCGGGAATGGCGGTTCGGGACCATTTGAGAAAGGCCTCCAATCCCCCGGGAGAGAAGATCAATGCTGGGGTGGACAGCTTCAAGAAGGCCTTCCAACTCCTTTCAGAGGGGAAGGCGATCGATTACGAAGGAGCCGCCGGTTCTATCGATTTTGACAAATTCGGAGATACGATCACCCCGATTCTCATCTGGAAGATTGAGAACAGGGAGATCGTTCCCGTAAGATCGGTCATCCCTGAATAAAAAACTTATCGGCCCGGGTCCCCTGCCCGGGCTGATTTTTGATCACCTGAACGGGCAACGTTTAATATGCTGAGATTAGAGAAGGTCAACAAACGCTTCGGCGGCGTGCAGGCAATTTACGACTGCAGCCTCGAGGTGAAACAGGGAAGCATTACGGGCCTGATCGGACCCAACGGTGCGGGCAAGACCACCCTGTTCAATACGATTACCGGATTTCAAAAACCCGATTCCGGTCGCATTTTTTTCAAGAACGAGGATGTTACGGGATTTCAACCCCATCGTCTTTTTCACCGGGGCCTCTTCCGCACCTTTCAGATCACCAAGGAATACAAGGACATGACGGTGCTCGAAAACCTCCTCCTCATCCCCGGAAACCAGGTGGGGGAAAAATTCTGGAACGCCTGGATCAAGGGCCGAGCCATCAGGGAGCAGGAAGAGAGGAATATCGAAAAGGCCATGGAGGTACTCGAGTTTCTTGAAATGGATACCAAGAAGGACATGCGCGCCAAGTATCTGCCGGGCGGAGAAAAAAAACTTCTGGATCTGGGCCGTATGATGATGGTGGACCTTGACATGGTCCTGCTGGACGAGCCGGGCGCCGGGGTTCCCCCCTCCCTTCAGAACAAGGTCCTGGACTACGTGCGGCGCCTTTCTCTTGAAAAGGGATTGACCCTCTTTGTGGTGGAACACGATATGAATGTGATCATGAATCTCTGCGACCCTATTATCGTCATGACGGAAGGTACGGTCCTGACCCAGGGGTCTCCTGATGAGGTCCGCTCGGACGAACGCGTGATTCAGGCCTATCTGGGAGAAGACCAAACGGAGGTGTCGGCCCCATGAGTCTGCTGGAAATCAAAGATGTAACGGCCGGCTACGGGGTACAGGACATCCTCTTCGATATTTCCCTGACCGTTGCCGAGGGGGAAACCGTGGCCGTTATCGGACCAAACGGCGCAGGAAAGTCGACCCTGCTCCGAACCATTGTCGGGTTTCTTCGACCCGGGGCGGGAGAGATTATTTTCAAGGGACATTCCCTTCCGGGCATGGAACCCGAGCACATTATCCGCCTGGGAATGGGCTGGGTCCCTCAGGAAGACAACATCTTTCCATCCCTGACCGTGGCCGAAAACCTGGATATGGGAGCCTACATTCTAAAGGGAGACTACCGCGACAAAATCGAGGCGGTCTACGAGATCTTTCCTATACTCAAAGAACGCACGAAACAGGCGGCAGGGAGTCTCTCCGGAGGTCAGCGTCAGATGCTGGCCGTGGCTCGCGGGTTGATTCTCCAGCCCGACCTCTTGCTCCTCGATGAACCCACGGCCGGACTGGCTCCCTATCTCGTCCACATGATGCTCGATAGAATCAGCGAGATCACCCATCGACTTCAGCGAGCCGTCCTCTTGGTCACCCAGACCATCGACGCGCTCAGACTCTGTCAGCGGGGATATTTACTTTCGGCAGGCAAGATCCTCTATGCCGATTCCACGGACCGACTGCTCGGCAGTGCGGAGGTGCGGGAACTCTATTTCGGCGGATCAGCCTCCTTATCGGCTTAGGTTAAGACATATGCTGGATTTACTTTTCAGTGGTATTACTTACGGCAGCATTATCGCCCTCGGAGCGATCGGGCTGACGCTGCTTTCATCCATTCTGAATTTTTTCAATTTTGCCTATGGGGACTTGTTCAGTCTGGGGGCCTTCATCACCTTTCTGTTTCTGGGTCTCCTGGGAGACTGGGGGACCTTTCTGGGGCTCTCATTCGGATGGAGCCTGGTGGCCTCGGCGCTCCTGTCGATTGTCGTGATGCTGGTGGTCACCCTCCTGATCGATCGATTCTACTTCAAACCCCTGCGCGGCCTTGGGGTCACCCCACTTTTCATGGCCCTTGCCTCCCTTGGGCTTTCTTTCATCATCCGCGCCATCATCAATATCGCCTGGGGCCCGGAGGTTCGCTACTACAGCTCAGCCATTCAAATCGCCAAAAAACTCCCCCTGGGGATTCGGATCAAACCCGACGATATCTTTATCGTGATCACCACGTTCGCCCTCGTTTTTCTGGTCTATCTCTTTTTGAAAAAGACCCGCATCGGAAAGGCCATGCGGGCCATGTCCGACAACCCCGTGCTCTCCAAGGCCTCCGGGGTGGAAACCGGCAGGGTGATCATGTGGACCTGGATCATTGCAGGCACTCTGATCACGGTAGCCGGGACCCTTTACGGCATACAGGTGCAACTCCGCCCCATCATGGGCTGGCACTTCCTGATCCCCCTCTTCGTTGCGGTCATCATGGGGGGAGTCGGCAGCTTCTGGGGGGCCCTGGTCGGCGGCATGGTGATCGGAATCTCTGAAGAAATGCTCACGGGAGTGATGCAGACCCTGCTGTATGCCATGCAGATCGACGCGGACATGTCGGTCTACAAACCGGCCGTCGCCTTCGTGCTGGTGGTGATTATCCTGCTTTTCAGACCCCACGGCATATTTGGAACAAAGGAACGCGGAGCATGATCACATATATTGTCTCATTTTTGATTATCGGAAGTATCTACGCCATGTTGGCCCTGGCCCTGAACCTTCAATGGGGTTTCACGGGCCTCATGAATTTCGGTCTCGGGGCCTTTTACATGCTTGGGGGCTATACCTCGGCGATCCTGACCTGCCCGGCCACCGCAGAGCATGTGGGCGGATTCGGTCTCCCGGTATTTGCAGGTTTCATCGGCGCGGCCCTGGTGCCGGGTCTTGTGGCCTTCCTGATCGGATTTCCCGCCCTTAAACTCCGGGGTGGCACCTTCGCCATTGCCCTTCTGGCCATCCATGAGACCCTTCTCCTGGTCGTTCGAAATGAATCCTGGCTGACCAACGGCGTCTGGGGCATCCGGGACATTCCCCGGCCCTTCTTTGATATCGTTAACCCCAAACATTACGGGTACGTGTACCTGATCATTGCGGTCGGTCTGCTTCTGCTGATCTATCTGGCCATCACCAAGGCCGTTCGCTCGCCCTGGGGGCGCGTGCTTCGCGGCATCGGAGAGGACGAAGAACTTACCGCCATGTCGGGAAAAAACTGCTGGCGTTACAAGATGCAATCCTTTGTGTTCGGGTCCATGGTCATGGGACTTGCCGGAGCCACTTATGTGCATTATACCGGCTTTGTCAGTCCCCAGGTCTTCAACCCCATGATGGCCACGTTCATCGTCTGGCTCATGGTCATGGTGGGCGGAACGGGAAACAATAAGGGCGTGATTGCCGGGGCCTTTCTGGTGTGGGCCATCTGGGTGGGAAGCGATTTTCTGACGGACTTTGTCCCGGCGGCGGTTGCGACCCGGATCGGCTTCTTTCGCATGTTGTTCGTAGGGCTCATTTTGGGGGTAACGGTCCTGACGAGGCCCCAGGGCATTTTGAATCCCCGAAAGGGCCTTGGCTAGACCGCATCCGGCCCACGTGATAAGTAAAGGTATCCACGAAGAGCCGTGTCTGACAACCCTGAACTTTGAACCGTGAACCTTAGAACCCATTTTAAGGAGAAAGACGCATGCAGACCATTTCGAGAAAGGACGTCATCTACCAATTCAGTCCTGAAAACAAGCCGATCACAACCGTTGAGCCCGGCGAAACGTTTCTCGTCCAGACCGACGACTGCTTTGGAAGCCAGCTCACCAGCGAAGCAGACCTCATTACGGAGATCGATTTTTCAAAGGTCAATCCGGCCACGGGCCCCATCGAGATCAAGGGCGCGGAACCAGGAGACCTTCTGGCCGTTGATATTCTGGATCTTCAGGTCGGGCCCAAGGGATTCATGGTCGCCATCCCTGAAGAAGGGGGCTTCGGCGATGTGATCGAAGAACCCGCAACTAAAATGATACCGGTCCGGGACGACCGATTCTGGTTCACACCGGATCTGGGATTCCCGATCCATCCCATGATCGGCGTGATTGGTGTGGCACCGGCCGAGGGAGAAATTTCCTGCGGGGAGATCGGGGACCACGGCGGCAACATGGATGCCAAAATCATCTGCAAGGGTGCCAGGATCTACTTCCTCGTACAGAAAGACGGGGCCATGCTGGCCATGGGCGATGCCCATGCCGGGATGGGAGACGGAGAATCCGTGGTCTGCGGCGTCGAGATCACGGCAGAGGTCACGGTCAGGGTGAACCTGATCAAATCACCGGCCTTCAGGCCCCGGAGACCTGTCTTGGAACTGGATGACAAATTCATTGCCATCGGTCACGGACCGTCACTGGATGAGGCCGCTTCCACCGTCCTTCATGACATGCTGGAGCTTATTCAATTCAAGACGGAAATGCCCACGGCCGAGATCGCCATGTTGATCAGTGCCGTGGGAGACCTGAAGGTCTGCCAGATCGTGGACCCGCAAAAAACGGCCCGGGTGGAAATGCCCCGGTCTATTCTGGATAATTCGGAAGAGCCACTTTTCTCTTAGGCCTGTATTTGCTTAGACAACGGGGAGAGGATGAGTGGTCATGCACGATATCGATATTCATCCTCTTTTTTCTTCCAATGATCCCGCTAAGCCTTTCTTGGCCGCTGTTCTGTCTCCCTCTGCATATTTTTTATTGGCTTAAGGATGAAAATCAGATGACGGCGTGGCAGGCCACCTGGTGATCCTCGTTCTTTTCTTCCATTTCGGGTGCTCTTCTCTTGCAGATCTCTTCCGCCTGCGGGCACCGCGTATGGAAACTGCAACCCGCCGGGGGATTCGCGGGGTTTGGGATATCACCTGCCAAGATCTGTCTTTTTGTCTGTGCTTCGGGCGTCGGTACGGGAATGGCCGAGAGCAGTGCCCTGGTATAGGGGTGTCGAGGATCCCGGTAAAGGATTTTCGCCGGAGCCATTTCAACAATCTTTCCCAGATACATAATCGCGACGTGGTCGGCGATATGCTCCACCACAGCAAGATCGTGGGAAATGAAGAGATAGGATAGATCGAATTCGTCCTGAAGGTGTACCAAAAGATTGATGATTTGGGCCTGAATAGAGACATCCAGAGCAGAGACCGGTTCGTCAGCGACAATGAGTTTGGGATTTAAAGTCAAGATCCGAGCAATCCCTATCCTTTGTCTTTGACCGCCGCTGAATTCATGAGGAAAACGCCGCATGTAGTCGGTCTCGAGTCCGACTCTTTCCAGGACTTCGGCGGCCCTTTCACGCCTCTCTTTTTTAGTGCCGATGCCATGAACCACCAGGGGTTCTTCAACGATCTCTCCCACACTCATCCGGGGGTTGAGCGATGCAAAAGGATCCTGAAAGACCATCTGTGCGGAACGACGAAAGGTTTTCAATCGTTTGCTTGCAAACTTCGCGATATCCTCTCCCTCGAAACGAATGTCGCCCGAAGTCGGTTCGATCAGTCTGAGAATCGCCCTGCCGGTGGTCGTTTTTCCGCAACCGGATTCACCGACCAGACCCAGGGTTTCTCCCTTTTTCAAGTTAAGACTCACGCCGTTCACGGCGTAAACCACCCGAACCTTGCCGCCGAGTCCTCTCTTCTTAAAGGGAAAGAATTTCGTCAGGTTTTCGACTTCCAGAAGATCGGCCATTTTCCCTCAGTTGAAACAGGCATTGAGGTGCCCTTTTTCCACTTCCCTCAGCATGGGCATCTCACTGCGACAGCGTTTTGAAACGAAAGGGCACCTTTCCGCGAATTTACAACCCTGAATGACCCGGTAAGGTGCCGGAACCACGCCTTTTATTTCCTTTAAGAATTTTTCGTTGCGGCCAAGAACGGGCAGGGACTGCATCAGGGCGATGGTGTAAGGATGTCTTGGTCTCGTAAAGATGGTCTCTACGTCCGCTTCCTCGACCTTTTCCCCCGCATACATGACGACCACCCTCTGGGCTGTATTGGCCACGATGCCCAAGTCATGGGTGATCAGTACCATAGCCATTCCCATTTCTTTTTTCAGACGAAGGATGAGATCCAGAATCTGGGCCTGTATAGTGACATCCAATGCCGTTGTAGGCTCATCGGCAAGGATGACTTTCGGATGACATCCAAGGGCCATGGCAATCATCACGCGCTGGCGCATACCTCCGCTCAACTGGTGGGGGTAGGCCTTCATCACCCTCGTTGGGGATGGAATCTCGCAGGCATCGAGTATCTCCTCGGACCTTTTTTGTGCCTCTTTCCTTGTATTTTTCCGGTGAAGAACAAACACTTTTTTGAGCTGACTCCCGATACTGAAGACAGGATTTAGGGACGTCATGGGCTCCTGAAAGATCATGGAGATTCGGTTGCCCCGAATCTCCCGCATCTTCTTTAAAGGCATGTCCAGGAGATTTCGGCCTTCGAACAGGATTTCTCCGGATACGATCTTACCGGGTGGGCAGGGAATGAGACGAAGAACGGAAAGGGCGGCCACGCTCTTTCCGCAACCGGATTCCCCCACAACGCCCAGGGTCTCCCCACGAAACACGTGATCACTCAATCCGTCCACTGCCCTGGCGATACCGTCCTGGGTGTAAAAATAGGTTCTGAGGTCCCTTATGGCCAGAACAGGTTCCTTCTGCTTCGCAATGGTCATCGCGTTCCTTTGCTCGTTTTGTTTTTGAATAGTCGCCTCCCAGGCGTGACCCTAAATCCTCTGAAATCGCCACCTGATCTTGGGGTCCAGGGCCTCACGAATGCCGTCTCCGAGAAGATTAAAGGCAAAGACGGTCAGAAAAATGGCCCCGCCGGAAAAGGTGGAAATCCACCACTGCCTCAGGAAAAACTCCCGGCCGTCGCTCACCATGACACCCCAGTCCGCAATCGGAGGTTGGGTCCCCAGCCCAAGAAACCCGAGGGATGCAAGTGAGAGAATGATATAGCCCATATCCAAGGTGGCCTGAACGATAAGGGGTGAAAGACAGTTCGGCAGGATATGGCGAAACATAATCCTCAAGGGCGAGGCACCCACGGCCCTGGCTGATTCCACAAACTGCATCTCCTTCAAAGAAACCACCTGACTTCTGACCAGGCGCGTGTACCAGGGCCACCACGGCACGGAGATGGCCACCAGGGCATTGAAAAGGTTGGGCCCCAGTGAGGCCACGATGGCGATGGCTAGAAGCAGAGAAGGGAATGCGAGAATCATGTCGGCGAATCGCATAATGATCTCATCCACCTTGCCGCCGGTATATCCCGCGATCAAACCCAGGGGAACGCCGACACCCAGGACGATTAATACGACCGAAATAGCGGCCTTAAGAGAGATTCTGGCCCCGAAAATGATCCGGCTCAGGATATCACGGCCCAAATTGTCCGTACCCAGCGGGTGCTTGAGACCGGGAGGGACCAGTCGCTCCTTGAGGTTCGAATGCCCCCTACCCTGCTCCGGATAGGGTGCCAGACAAGGGGCGAGAAGCGCCGTTACAATGAGGACTGCAATAATCCCCAACCCCACAGTGGTGAGGGGGTTTCTCAAGAGCAGGGTCAGGGCGCGTCGATATTCCCTTCCCCCTCCCTTCGTACCTTGATTTCCTTTTTTTTCTTTCATGAAAAGAAACCCTTTACTGGTTGAGCCTGATCCTTGGATCCGCTATCGCCAGGATTAAATCCACCACGAGATTAACCACGACATAGAATACGGCCATGAGCATGGTTACGCCCATCACAACAGGATAGTCGTTGAGGAAAATGGCCTTGACGGTGAAGGTCCCCAATCCGGGCCAGGAAAAAATGATTTCCACGAAAAAGGTCCCGGTCAGCATAAAGGCGAAGCAGAGCCCTGCCGTGGTCAGTGTTGGCCCAAGGGCGTTTCTCAGGGCCTGCACAAAGAGGATTTCCCCTTCCGCCACCCCGACGGATCGCGCCGTGGTGATGTAGTCTTCTCTGAGGACTTCGAGCATGGTGGATCGGGTCATCCTTGCAATCAGGCCGGTCGAATAAGCAGCAAGGCTTATGGTAGGGAGGACGAGATGGGAGAGAGCGCTTTTGACGGCCGGCCAGTTGCCCGTCATCAGGGCATCCGGGATATAAAAGCCCGTGATCTTCTCAATCGGATGGGTCAAACCGATCACCGTGTCGATCCGTCCCACGATGGGCAGGAGTTCGAGCCACCTGAAGAAGACGATTTGGAGCACCATGGCCAGCCAGAAGGAAGGCAGAGACACATTGGCCACCGAAAAGAGGCGGGTGAAGTGGTCTACCAGGGAATTCTCTTTTTTGGCGGATATCACCCCGAGCGGTATACCGACCAGAAGCGCCACAAAAATAGCGCAGAGCATCAATTCAAGAGATGCGGGGAGATGGTCCCAGATCCCTTTCAATACGGGACGGTGGGTCCGCAGGGACTCCCCCAGGTCCCCGCACACAAGGTCTCGAAGATAGTAGACAAATTGAATCGGGAGAGGTTTGTCGAGCCCTAATTTAATGCGGACCTGCTCCACCTGTTCGGGTCGCGGTCTGGGCCCCAGGTAGCTTTCCGCCGGATCGCTCGGAACGATCCGGGAAAGGATGAATGTGACGGCGCACAATCCCAGGATGACAAAGACAAGCCACAAAATCCTTCTGATTATATAGCGGAGCATGAGCCCTCAGTCGTCTTTTTCAAGTGCATCATGTCAAACACATCTTGAACTTGGGCTTCAAGGAAGGAGTTTTTTTTCAACGGGGGAAGCCGGCGTCAGGAAACGCCTTCTCCCCCCATTTTTACTATTCCTTGTACATATTGTAAAAAAAGGGAACGCGAGGGTAGTTTGGGTTGATGACATACCCTTTCAGCTCCTGCCTCTTGTAAACCAGTTGTTCGTTATCGCAGAGAAACACGGAGGGGGTATCTTCGATCAGCATGGCCGAGGCCTTGGAATAGAGTTCGGCGGCCTCTTTCCCGTCGGATGTGGAGTAGGCCGCAAGTATTATTTTATCAAATTCCGGATTTTTGTAGTAGGAGAAATTCCAGTAGGGCTTTTTCTCGGCGTGCCAAAGGCTGAAGAGGGTCTCGTAGGGGTCACTGAAGGTCGGCCACCAGAGAAGCGCGGCCATATCATGGGCCTTTTCCGCTCCACCTTTCATGAGGTCCCACTGTGCGGACCAGATCATGGGCCGAATCTCAACGTCAATCCCGATTTTTTGCAGGGACTCTTTCACCAGGGGTGCAAAGGCCTTCTCGGTCATATTTTCGGAGGCATAGGTGAAGACCACCTTGTCTTTCAGGCCGTCGGGATAACCGGCCCCCTTCATAAATGCTTTCGCCTTTTCAAGGTCATCGGGGTATTGTTTCAGACTGTCGTCGTGTCCGAATTGACCATAGGGAATCGGTCCAACCGCCTGTCTTGCATTTCCCGCCAATGCGACTTCGATGATGTCTTTGTAAGGTATGGCGCAGGATGCCGCTTGTCGAATTTTTTTGTTGTTGAAAGGAAATTTGGAGGTATTCAGGTGAATGGCGTAATTCATGAAGCTCGGCCCCCTTAACATTTCACAACCCTTTTGTTCCCCGAAGGTGCGGGTCGACTCCGTAGGAATCCTTGTCGCGAGATCCGCCTCTCCGGCTGTGAGCATCTGTTCCGCCACCGTTCCTTCCTTGATAATTTTCACAACAATTCGATCGATATGGGGCCCCTCCCAACCTCGCCAGTATCCATCGAATTTTTTGAACACGATTTCTTCATCCGGTTTCCAGCTCTCCAGCATATAGGGTCCGCAGCCGGCCTCACGTCCCTCGTCAAACCACTTCCTGTCTTTACCAACGGCCTTGGGACTGATGATCCATGCCGCATTGGCCGAGGCGATGATGCGGTCAAAGGGAGCCGGTTTTTTTAGAATGAACCGAACCGTATAGGTATCAACGACGTTGATCTCTTTGACCGGGCCGAAGATGAACGCCGCGCCCTTTTTCATTTTCATGGTCCGCTCGATCGAGTCTTTGACGCCCTGTGCGCTGAGTTCCCCGCCGTCATGGAAGGTAACCCCCTTGCGCAATTTGAAGGTCCAGACGAGACCCGCGCTATTGACGTCCCAGGATTCGGCAAGCCCCGGCTGAAAAAGCGTGTCACTCCCGGGGGGGCTTACCCAGATCAGGGTCTCATAGATGTTCGGCATGTAGGAGGACTCCGTGGAGTAGGCCGCACTGGGGTCCCAGGTGGTAATACTGTCCGTTGAAGCGAAGACCAGAATCTCCTTCGGCAGTTTTGCCGCGAGAACGGAAGATAGGGAGAAGCTGAGAATAAACGCGGTTACCGCCAGGATGCACAGGGCACCGAGAATCTTCTTCCTTTCCATTTTCTTCTCCTTTTTGTGAAATGGGTTTGGATTTTGCGTTATTGAAAGTTCAAAAAAAATTTAAAAATAGGGCTTTGGGAGATGTCCTCCGATTGATAATGGAAGCGATGACGTTCCCTGAAAAAGCTGGCCAGAGGCCGTGTCACGCCGCAGGTTCCCTGTTCTCTTACCTGGGCGACCCGGCCCAGATCCAGGAGGTCCATCATCTTCTCGATCCGTTGTCCGGTCTGCTGCAAAATATTTCCTTCCGGATCGACCACGACACTCAAACCTTTTCCTCCGTTTCCCAGTCCGTTCACACTGACCACATAACATTGATTGACAATGGCCGCCGCCCGGCACAGAACAAGCTCCTGTCGCCTGTCTTCAGTGGCCGTGGCCGTGGGGATGAGGATGATTTCGGCCCCTTTCAGGACAAGGTCCCTGATCAGTTCAGGGAACCACAGATCATAGCAGATGCACAGGCCGATCATGCCGATTTCGGGTATCTCGAAGACCACGGTTTCATGGCCCGGTTCCGAATGTTCGTAAGGTCGCCAGGGATACATCTTGCGGTATTTGGCCAGGATCTCCCCGCCTGGACCAAACACGGGCGCGGTGTTGTACACATGATCATCCGACCTTTCGAACATGGATCCCGGAACCAGAAAAACCCCGTATCGACGGGCCAGGTTCGAAAAAAAATCCGTCATGGGACCCGGAATTTCCTGGGCGACTCTATCCATCTCCAGCGTGCCTTGGATGCAGAGTTCGTGGGCACAGATGAGCTGAACCCACGGGGCATAATACATGATGGATTCTACCTGTTCGGCGAGGGTTTCCAGGTTTCTTTGGATATCGCCGGGAATGGTCTCCATTTGAACGGCGCCGATGCCCAATTTTCTGCTCATACAGTCCTCCTTGATGACATGGGCATTTATTTCAATTCGTCAGGCTCTCCCGCCGGCTTTAATGCGCTGCACAGATCTTGATCTCTGAAATTCTCGTCATATCGGGTCGTTATTCCCTCAGAACCCCTCTTTCATCCCAGCCGTGCAAACGGTAGTAGTCTTTAAGCATGATCTCCAGATCTTCTTCCTTTATCACCTTACCCGTATCGCTTATCTTTGTGTGAAGCTTCTTGGGCAGCCGGTCATCCTCCGGTCGGAGGCCTTCCCTTAGATTGAAACGTCTTACAACGTTGGATATTGAAGCGGCCTTTTGTCGGAGCGTTTCCTTTTTTGCGTCCATCCCTGTGACCGAATGAACCAGTTCACCCAGCCTTTCCCAGGAGTAGAGGTCCCGATAGAACCGGCACAAGATCAGGGTATCGAAAATCGTTAACCTGTCCTCAAAGTCGAGAAAAAGCTCTGCCTTCCCCTCAATCTGATCCGGATCGATCATGCCGGACAGTTCAGGTTTATAAAACGTCGATCGCAGGTGACAGGCCCCACGATCGGACGTGGCATAGGCCAAACCCATGCCCTTCAATACCCTGGGATCATACCCGGCCGGCTCCAGTCCCTTCACATGGACTGCAAGATCTTCAAGCCCCCATTCCCGGGCGGCTGCCCGAATTCCACGTGCCAGGAGATCACCCATACCTTCCCGTCGGGACACCTTTTCGAGCAGCGCGGCGATGGCGTCCACATCGCCATATTCAACGGGTTCATCTATTTTACCCCGCCGGGCCGCCTCTATGGCAAAGGCGCAAAGATTTCCGGCCGTGATAGTATCCATACCCAGACGGTCGCAAATATCGTTCAGATAGACGATTTCTTCAATGCTGTCGATAAGACAGAGGCCCCCGAAGGCATAAATCGTCTCGTATTCCGGGCCTTCCAGGCGAAGTCCGGCGTGGCGTCCGTGCACGACCTCCGTCATTCTGCCGCAGGCCATGAAACACTTGAGACAGGCCCTTGGTGAGACCCGGCAACGTTCGTGCAGGGCCTCCGCACTGATCTTCTCCCACTGCTCATAGGTTCCTTCCGACCAGTAACGGGAGGGGAAAGCTCCTGCCGTGTTCATGATCCTGACCATCATGGGGGTGCCCATGTTCTTGTAAGCCTCAACGCCTTTGTTGGTCTTGCCTTCGGCGGCCAACCCTTTGGAGAAGGCTCGAACCGATGCCTCATCGAAAAGAACACGCCTCCTGTCCCCCTCGAAAAGCACGGCCTTGAGTCTTTTGGAGCCCATCACCGCGCCCACCCCTGTCCGGCCCGCACTCCGCCAGTAATCGTTTTCGATCACTGCGAAATGCACCAGATTTTCGCCAGCAGGACCGATGACCACAGCACCCCTTCTCTTCGCGTTTCCCCCGGAAGACCTGAACCTTTCGAGCACCGCGTCCTCGGCCTGGAAGGTCTCCATACCCCAGATATCGTCGGCCCTGTGAAACACCGCCCCCTCCGGATGAATAGCCAGGACCGTAGGGGTCTCACTCCGCCCCTGAATGACAACGGCATCGAACCCTGTCGCGTCCAGGGCCTCGGGCGCCCTTCCTCCGGAGTATGACTCCGAGTAAAGACCGGTCTGGGGGGACTTGGTGAACACCCCGTAACGGCATGAGCCCCAGATCGCACTGCCCGTAACCGGGCCGGTCGCAAAAATAAGGCGGTTCTCCGCTGCCAGTGGATCGACCCCGATCGGATTCAGTTCATGGAGTAAATAGGAAGCCAGGCCTTTTCCCCCAAGGTAGGTTTCGTACACAAACTCAGGGATCGTCTCTTCTCGGAATGTCCTTGTACTGAGATCAATCATCAAAACTCTATTGAAAAATCCATTCATTTTCTCTGTCCTTATTTATCGGCTGGAGACGAATTTAAGATTCATCTCGTGTCCATTAGGGGAAAATACCCCTTAACCTTAAGGAATACCGTAACGTTCGACCACAGCGGTTGTGGGGTATGTCACAGCCGAATTCCAACAGCCCGTCAGCACGTTCACCTTCTCGATGTTGATCATCCGTTCCGCCAAATATTTTTTCCTTTCCTTTGACTCTACTTTTCCTGTAATTCCCCATAAGATTTCGTTTCAATCACTTCGCCCCTGCCCTTCAAAGACGGTCTTCTCGATGGTACCCGGTTCACCGTCCTTTCATTTTGCAACCTTCGAATCAATGGAATGGCTTCCATTGCGTCGCGCGCCGTAGATATAAAAATTCACTTCCATCGGCAGTTTTGTTGTCAGGAATTCATCTATGATTCTTTCCATCTCTGCGGTATCCAGCTTAACGACAAGAAGGACACATTCTCTGACCTTATCATGATACAAACTCTTTTCAACGACACCTTTTTCGAATTGATTGAGTAAAGGGATAATTTCTTGAAAATACGCTTGCGCATCGGAGACATAAGCTTTTTCAAATATGATGTAATTGCTGTCCGCTTCCAAATTTTTCTTGATCTCTGAAAAACTCGAAGAGATAGGTTTCATGGTAAAGCCCCGTCACTTTGAAAGCTCCGAAAAGGCTTCTTCCATGATAGCAAGGCCTCTTTCCAGTTCTTCATCAGTGATTACGAGAGGCATCAATGTGCGAATAACGTTACCGAGATTTCCGCAAGAAAGGGCGATTAAACCCTTTTCATAGCACAACCTCACGAAGGTCTTGGTTTCATCAGTTGCGGGTTCCTTGGTCTCCCGATCCCTGACCAGTTCCAGACCCTGCATGGCACCTAGGCCCCGCACATCACCGATCAATTCGTATTGGGACTTCCATTCATCAAAGCGTTCTCTTACTTTCTTACCCAGTACTTCCGCCTTTTGAAGAATCTTTTCTTCCTTAAAGATATCCAACACCGCAAGGGCCGCACTGCAGCAGACGGGATTTCCCCCATAGGTCCCTCCCAGACCGCCCACTTGAGGTTCATCCATCATCTCCTTTCTTCCCACAACGGCGGCGAGCGGCATGCCGGCGGCAAGACTCTTGGCAGAAGTTACGAGATCCGGACTTACTCCCCAGTGCTCCATGGCAAACATCTTACCTGTTCGACCCATGCCGGTCTGGATCTCATCGGCAATGAAAACGATCCCATGGTCCCGGCAGATCTCTTTGAGCTTTGGGAAATACTCCGGAGGCGGCGTGATAAAACCGCCCTCTCCTGTGATAGGTTCAATAATCAGGGCCGCCACACTTTCGCCGGCAACATGGCTCATAAAAAAATATTTTAGGTAATCGGCGCAGGCGACCTGGCACCCGGGATAGGTGAGGCCCAATGGACATCGATAGCAGTATGCATAGGGCATTCGGTAGATCTCCGAAGGGAATGGGCCAAAACCGAATTTGTAAGGTCTGACTTTGCTCGTCAGGCCCAGGGCGAAAAACGTGCGGCCGTGGAACCCGTTTTCGAAGGCAATGACTGCAGGTCTCCGGGTATAGTGTCTTGCGATCTTTATCGCATTCTCCACGGCCTCCGCACCGCTGTTGGCGAAAATCGCCATCTTCGGGAAAGATCCGGGAATGAGCGTGCAGAGTTTCTCCGCCAATTTCATGTAAGGTTCGTACATGACAATGTGGAAGCAGGTGTGGGTGTATTTTTCCGCCTGTTCTTTGATTGCCGCCACGACTTTCGGGTGAGAATGCCCTACGTTCATTACCCCGATGCCTCCGGCGAAATCAATGAGTTCCCGGCCGTCCACATCATAGATCAGTGCACCTTTAGCCCTGTCCACAAAGTAAGGCGTCACGTTGAAAGGTCCCTTCGGGACAACCCTGGCACGCAGTTCACCTAAATCTTTACTATTTAGGGAATTCTTCATGGTTCCCTCCTCGATTTGGGATAAATGGATAGATGAAGGAAAAGGGATATCTGATGAGATGAGCAAGATGTAGGCCAGATGGCTTTCACTGGAACACAATAGAGGTGATTTCAGGTGGTTGTGTTAAAAGATGACTGAAGAGTGAAACAAAGGTTGATTCAATGCTGAATCACCAAAGAGGCTAAAAGGAGTTAAAAAGCAGGATTCACTAGGTTATCAATATTGAATCAAATAGATGAAAATAGCAATATCTCTAATATCAAGATGTTAGGGGTTTTTACGATTCATTTTTGTATCAGATCTTGTGCGAGACCGTGCCGTTTTATCTTTCTCACGACCGTGGGCTGACTGATGCCCAAAAACGCCGCCATCTCTCGCGTAGACCGACAGGACTGCAAGGCCTTCTTCAGCAATTCTTTCTCTAGACCGGCCATTTCTTTTTTCAGATTTTGGCTGTTCCGCCCGCCCGAAGACGAATCTGTTTTCATCTCTTGCAAGCTCATTACGATAAAGTCATCCAGGTTTGCCGACTCGCTAAGGACCACGGTCTTTTTCAGGATGTTTTGCAGTTCTCTCACATTACCTGGAAAGGAATAGGCCTGCAGAACGCCGAATACCCTTGAGGAGATAGTCTTTTCAGCATGGTATGATGTGTTGTATTTTTTCAGGAAATAATCCGTCATGACGAAGATATCTTCCGGTCGTTCCCGTAAAGGGGGGATCCGAACAGGAAAGGTGCTGAGGCGGTAGTACAGGTCTTCCCGAAACTTTTTTTGCCTTGTCAAAAACTCCAGATCCCGATTCGTAGCGGCAATAACGGTACAATCGACCTGTCTGGGTTTCAGTGCCCCAAGCCTCATGATTTCATGGTCATCGAGATATTTCAGTAGCTTGGCTTGAACAGAGAGCGGCAGATCTCCGATTTCATCTAGAAAAAGGGTTCCATCGCGGGCAAGCTCAAAAAGCCCTGCTTTTCCCTGTTCTCTTGCTCCGGTAAAGGCCCCCTTTTCATATCCGAACAGCTCCGCCTCCAGAAGACTCTCAGGTAGGGCAGCACAATTAATTTGGATGAAAGGCTTTTTGTTTCGTTGACTATTTTTGTGAATAAACTTAGCAAGGAGCCCCTTGCCCACCCCCGATTCACCCAGAATAAGGATATTGGATGCCCCAAGATAGGCCAACTTAAGTGCGACCCTTAATACATTTTTCATGGATTGACTTTCCGCAAGGATTTTCTCGTTTTCCAGTTCAAGCATTCTCAGTTCCGTAATTTGCTCCCTGTATTTCTCGGTCACCATCCGGGTCTCTTCCAATTGCTCTTTCATTTTGTTCAGCAGAGTCATGTCGCGCTCATTCACGACGACCAGAGAGATATTCCCATTCTCGTCAAAGGTGGGGGTTCCCGTGACAAGGAGATGTTTCTTGGTCCTCTTGACATACTGCATGATGCTGACCTGCCGTTTGGTCTCCAGAATTTCAAGTGTCGCGGAACGATCGAAAAATCCCTTTTGAACGGCTTCGGCAATGTCCTTTCCTATAATTTCCTCCGCCCTGATCCCGTTCATTTTCTCCGATGCTTCGTTGATGTTTATCACCCGTCCTTCTCCGTCACACACCCAGATCCCGTCGGAGGAAGATCTAAAGATGGCATTCCACTGCTCGTTCAGCCTTCGATAGGACTCGAGATTCCGGGCGCTAATTTCGAATTCCCGCATTTTGAGAAAATTGCAGACCGCGCCCTGAAGTTTGCCGTCTCGTTCGATGGTTGTGATATTCAGCACCAGATCGACATACTTGCCGAGTATGTGATGCCCGAGTCGTGGATATCCGGTTTCAAGGCTTTTCATGACAAGGGATCCAGTAAGGGGGAGGATATCAGAGATACGGCGACCGATCATTTTTTCCGTCCTGATGTTCAGGATCTTTTCAGCCTGCCTGTTGACGAGTGTCACGATTCCTTGGGCATCCGTTGCTATAACGCCGTTACTGGTAGCCTGAAAGACCTCTTCATGACTAATCGATCTCTGCATATCTCGACCTCAGCAGGTTTTACGGATCATTCAATGCGTGCCGCCCGATTGGATGACCGCCGAAAAACATATGCCTGAATTAAATAAGAATGTGACCGCTCAGGTTACAAGTTCAGGGTTTGTGATTAGAGAAAAATGGAGGGGTTTCAGGGTTCAAGCGTTCACGGTCTGGCGGCCTCCGGCCGATTTCACGGTTAAACCGTAAATCGAAGGTTTGGACTCCGAGGTTAACGGGGGACATGCGGTTAATCGTAAACACTGAACCCGGACCGCAAGCCCCTAACTCATTTTGATTATTATAGAATAGATTTTATAGAAAGGTAAAAATTATTTTTTCACCGACACCAGCCCCAGGTTCTCACAGGCAATGGTCAGACCCAATTTGCAGGCCTTTTTGAAGTTCTTTGCGGCCAATGCCATATTGCCTTTTTTCTGGTATGCCAGTCCCCTGTTATTGTAGGCTGTGGCATTGCGGGAATCAAATGCCAGGGCACTGTTGCAGTCCTGAATGGCCGCGTCATAAGCCCCTTTTTCCACATACGCCCAAGCCCGGTTGACATAGGCGCTGCCGATTTTGCCATCCAGTGCAATGGCAATAGACGCCGATTCTATGGCTTTATCCCATTCGGAATTCAGCACACTCTTTTTACTCTTCTCCGACCAGAGAACGGCCAATGGGCTGTTGGTCAGTCGTTCGGTGATCCCGACGATCAGATCCTCCGTGCCGTGTTTGTCTTCGACCCTGTAAGTCACGGCCATGAGATGTAAGGTCCCGTTGAATCTATCGGTGGGACTGACCATGTAGACCCCCAGGCCGAAAGTCACCACGTCCAATAGGTCGGTCGCAATAATATCCCTGGAGCTCCGTTCCAGTTCATAGCGGTAGACGTTGACGTAATAATTGTCATCGAGATCCATGCCAAACAGAGGTTGTCCCAGGTACCTCTCTGCATAATCCCTTGTCAACCCGACATAGACGGGACCAAAACCGGGCGCGCTGGAATCCATCTTCGTATACAAACCGGAACTCGCCGTTGGGGTCACGAGGTGTGCGGCGAGAGGTAAACATCCAAAAAGCATGGAAAAGAGGAAGATCGAGGTGATCAGTTTTACGGTCTTGAGCATCATATTGTCCTTCCTTTTGAACCGGGGTCTTTTTTGTCCACTAACGAGTATTTCAAATTCCATGCCATCGGCTCACATCCCTGTCATATTCAATCATCAGGCATGTCGATTCCCGCAGTGCAGAGCTTTTCGCTCTCCCGGCGTTATTTCTGGAAGGGTCTTAGATACCTTGATCAACCCATAATGTTATTCAGTGCTCTCTCCTGTCGGAATTTTTTTCCTACTTCTCTTTGATTTGACGCCTGAATCTGCCAAGATTCAGGCGTCAAATCAAAGAACTATTTCAGTTCGCCTACCACCTTCTCAACCGCCTCAACAATCTTCCCGCTTCTCACGAGATTGACCATAATATCTATGTCTTTATACAAGGCGCGATCTTTTTCAAGGTGGGGGACAACCTCGCGGATAACGCGATAGGCGGCGCAGGTGCCCTGCCCGGGCTTCATATTGGTAAAAAGATCCATGGCCTGGGCCCCGCAGAGCAGTTCGATGGCAATGACTCGCTCCACATTTTTCACGATCTCCCGACACTTTCTTGCCCCGATCGTTCCCATGGACACATGGTCCTCCTTGTTGGCGGAAGTGGGAATGGAGTCCACACAGGCGGGATGGGCGAGCACCTTGTTTTCTGAAACCAGCGAAGCCGCGACATACTGCGCGATCATGAACCCGGAATTGAGGCCGCCGTCACTCACCAGAAAGGCCGGGAGACCGCTCAACTGAGGATTCACCAGGCGCTCAATCCGCCGCTCGGAGATATTAGCGAGTTCCGCAACGCCCATGCTCAGAAAATCCATGGCAAGGGCAACGGGCTGACCGTGGAAATTACCACCGAGGAGAAAATCCTCCTGTTCCGCAAAAATAATAGGATTAGTGGTCGATGAATTTATCTCGGTTTCCACGACATTCCGCGTATAGGCAATGGCATCTTTGCTCGCTCCGTGGACCTGGGGAGAACACCTGAGGGTATAGGCGTCCTGGACCCTGGAACAGTCCTTGTGGGAACTGATGATTTCGCTGTTCCTGGTGATCCTCTCCATGTTGTCCGCGGCATCGGCCTGCCCGGGATGAGGGCGCACCTGATGAATGCGCTGGTTGAATTCCGTTCTGCTGCCCATGAGCACCTCGAGACTCAGGGCGGCGGCAATGTCCGTGGTCTTGGATAGTCTCACCGCGTCGTGGACCGAAAGAGCTCCTATGGCGGTCATAACCTGGGTGCCGTTCACCAGGGCGATACCCTCCCCCGCCTGCAAGTCAAGGGGATTCAGACCACACTTTTTCAGGGCTTCCCCACCCGGCATTCTTTCGCCGTTGTAAAAGGCCTCGCCCTGCCCTATCATGACCAGACCTATATGGGCCAGGGGCGCCAGATCGCCGCTTGCTCCCACGGAGCCTTTCTCGGGGACCACAGGCCATATCCCGTGGTTCAACAGTTCTATCATCAAACGCACCGTTTCAAGGCGAATTCCCGAGTACCCCCTGGCCAGATCCTTGATGCGAATGGCAATCACGCCCCGAACCACCTCACGGTCAAGGATATTTCCGACCCCCGCCGCATGGCTCATCAGGACGTTTTCCTGAAGTTGTCGGGTATCTTCCCGGGAAATGGTCACCGTACTCATGGCGCCGAAACCCGTGGTAATCCCGTAAATGACCTTCTCCTCCCGGACCCATTTTTCAATCAACTCCCGGGACGCTACGATCCTCTTTTCGGAATTTTCCGTTATGGAGACCTTCGCATCATGCCTTGCAATATACACCAGATCTTCCAAGTCCATACCGTCGTAACCCAACTGAATCTCTCTCATAGAAAACACTCCTGTTAAATCCTTTTAAGAATCAGTCACACAAACTTTGATTACCCGCCTGATGACCTTCATGGAAAATGTGATTCAACGAAATCATAATCACAATATAGATTTTTCTGTAAAACGGATGCATAAATGTGCCGGTCATGGGAACCTCCTATAAAAGAGCTCCCCATGACCGGAATTGGCGACTTTTTAAACCAAGAATGATATACCTCTTAAGAGACCATGACCAAAATAAGTTGTGACATCCTATGTTCCCTGTATCCTTCCAGCAATCTTCCCGAAGTCTTCCCCTGTCGGGTTTTGAAACACCTTCAGGCCGAATTGAGGCACGACGGCGAGGATGTGATCAAAGATATCCGCCTGAATCGCCTCGTAGTGTCCCCATACCGTGTCATTGGAAAAAACGTAAATTTCGATAGGAAGCCCCGCAGGTCCGGACGGAAGCTGGCGCACCAGAAAGGTCATGCCCTGGTGAATATTCTTATGGTTTCTGAGGTAGGTTTCGACGTAGGCGCGGAAGGTCCCGATATTCGTCATTCGGCGACCATTGACCGCTACGCTGTCATCGATGTTGTTTTCCCGGTTATATTTCTCCAGTTCTTCAATCTTGCGGTCGACATAGTCCGATATCAGATGGATCTTTCTGAAACGATCCACCATCTCCTCATCGCAAAACCGAATACTTCCGACATCGATATGGACCGACCGCTTGATTCTTCTCCCTCCGCTCATTTGCATCCCACGCCAGTTCCTGAAGGTCTCTTCGATGAGCTTATGAGTGGGGATCACAGTGAATGTCTTGTCCCAGTTCTGCACCTTGACCGTATGCAGGGCAATGTCCACCACGTCTCCGTCGGCCCCATACTTTGCCATTTCGATCCAGTCACCGACGCGCACCAGGTCATTGGAACTGATCTGAAGGCTGGCCACAAAAGAAAGAATCGTATCCCTGAAAATCAGGAGGACCACGGCCGTCATGGCGCCGAAACCGCTCAACAGACCCAAAGGTGACCGCCCCACAAGACTGCAAAGAATGATGATAATGCCGGCCATATAAACAATGATCTTAACAATCTGGATATATCCCTTGATGGGTTTGCCCTTGGACATGTCGAGCGTGACATACACGTCGTTCAGGGCCGTCAGAAAGGCTCCGATAATCAGAAGAATGACCCATGAAATAAGGGCCACGGAGACCTTTCGAATGACGTCTTCCGCATAGGGGAAAAAATGTGCGCAGGAGTATACGACAATGAACGGCGCCAGGTATGAAAGACGACGCAACATCATTTTTTGGAGCAGGATATCGTCAAACCGGGTCTTCGTTTTCCGAACGATCTTCGACAAGGCCCTGAGAACGTAGTGCTTGGTCACAAAGTAGGCGACGAAACCGAGGATAAAAACGATTGCAGCCATCGCAATCTGTCCGAGCAACGGATGATTTGAAAGCCAGGGCCCAATAGATCCATCAATTGACATGGTTTTCTTTCAACTCCTCTATGGACGGCCGAAAAATAAAGGCGGGGAAGATGAGACTCTATGCGCTATCCACTGACCGTTATTGGTTGGGGACCGCAAGATCCGGGAAAGAGGACTTCTCCCCTCATCCTATACCCCTATGGGCCGCCAGATTCCCTCATGGAGCCAGATTCTGGAAAAGGCCTCGCCAAGCGGAACGACTTTGTCTTTCAGCCGGTCAGGATCGATTTCAAACTCCTGTCCGTACATGGGATCCCATGGCTCAATGATCACAGCGCCATTCGGGAACTTGATGAAGATCGGCTGCCGCGGATCCCCCCAGGGCCGTGCCCGTGCTTCCTTTTTCAGTTCCTCGAACGTCTTGTAGTTCAGGAGTTCGCTGAGGGTGATCAGGGTGGGAGGACTCAGGGGGACCTTTCCCCCAAGGTTCCCTTCCAGTCCCTTTTCAGGCGTGACCCAAAGACCGTGTACGGTTTCCCTTTCATCAGGAATGCACGCCTGCCCATCAGGCATGAAGGCAAGGAAGAACCGGGTGTCGAAACGCCTGGGCATGGCCTCCGGCGTGATCCAGTGGGACCACCGGGCGAGTTGTGAAAAGGCCAGGATCCAACCCTCCGAGACCACTCGCTCCCGAATCCATCCACGTGGGAGTTCACCGGACTTGCGGAGACTGCAGACGCCTTCGAGATCCTCCGGGGCCTGATTTTTCTTTTGGGCAAGAAAGACGCCGGCCTCCTCAAAAGTTTCCCGAATCACCGCCACGGCATAGGCAATAGCCGATTCCCCGTCAAGGCCTCCACCGAACCTCGATAAAAGGGTTTCGGGGGCCGAATCCATATGGTCCGCCCAGAGGTTCGTCTCCCAGTCCTCCGGGTCCAGGGCGCCACCCGGAAAGACATAGCTTCCCGGGAAGAACCTGCTCCCGTTGCTCCGCTGGAGCAGATAAATTTGAAATTCATTTTCATGCTCACGCGCGATTACAACCGTGGCGGCAGGCCTTGGCCCATTGGATTTCCTGTTTTCATTTTCCATAACGCGACATATTACCCGACTCCTCCGGGAATCACAAGGATGTCGGGTGAAATTCATTTTTCAGATTACGTCGATTGCAGCAAACAGAAAGGCATCCGGTTCAAATCGGATGCCTGTATCCCTAAAGCCTGATTGAAGCTTTTATCAATTTTCCGCTTTCAGGTAAGGCACTTCACCCTGACAAGCGCGACATATCGTCCCGTCTTCCAGTGGATAGGCCTCTTTGCACAGGGGACAAAGTATGAACCCCTGCCGATGCTTTCTCTTTAAAAAGGATGGTTCGATCCTGATCTGTTGAATGCTGCAGACATTCGATCCGGCCTCCCGAATCTGCTCCAACAGCAATGCCAGATCCTGTTCCTGTTTCGGTTTGAGCTTGAAGAACCATGTTTTGATTTCAGACCATTTTTCTATTTTTTTCGGATCAAGAAAAACTCTTACGCCTTCTCCCTTGACCTTCTCATAAAGACTTATGGCGAACCGGCCCACATCGATGATCTTGAGCCACCCATTCCCCACGGAGCAGGGTGTGAGAAGCTGTATGGCGTCGGGCAGGCATACACGGGTTTCACTGATGGCATCAAAGAGCCCTTCTTCGGGAAGTCTCCTTTTTGCCAGATCCACCATAAACCCTCCTATGGCCACGCCCGGTGCGACGTGACCATGGAAGGACTTCACCAACCTTATATATTCTTCATAATTGTAGGAGCAAATTGTCATAGCCATTACCTCGATCTAAATCGGGTTTTTTACCCTAAGATTACGACATCAGGGTTCAACAAACTGCCGGCCTTTAAAAAAACCTCTTGTTATATTTGAGATAGAAATATGCTTTTCCTATAGATCGAAAGGCTGCAAATATGATTGCCTCATTTGAAAAATGGAAGGATTCTTCACCGAATGGACTACAGAAGAATCGTCCCCACATTAACACTTGTCTTCAAATCCACTTCGATCGTCTGTTCCTCATATTCCTGATACCCGATCTTGAGGGTGTATTTTCCGTTGTTTTCCTCGAGATCATCAATCTTAAAATCCCCATAATTGTTGGTTTCCACCTCACCGATCTTGTTTTTCGCGTCGTCGATCAGGGTGACCCAGGCACTCTCGGCGCATTCATCGGTGTCCCTCAGCGCCACGTTTCCGGCAATAAAACACCGCGTATAGCGGTATAAATTCTTGTAATAGACCCTGGGCCTTGTATTATATTGGGGAAGATAGACTTCCAGGTTTTCGGTTTCGATGATCTTGGCCATTTCCGTCTCATCAACGCAAACCACACTCAGGGCCTCCGTCGGACAGGCCTGAACGCATCTCGGCTGTTTCCACCCGACCTCCAGGAGATGTACGCAAAAGGTGCACTTCTGAGGCACCCCTTTCTCATCGTTCCACCAGACCGCGCCGTAAGGGCAAGCTTCAACAATACCCTTCTGCCCCTTGGCCTTTTCCGGGTCTATCAGGACGATCCCGTCCTCTCTCTTGTAGACAGCGCCCCCTTTTGATGCCTTGATACACGGCGCGTCATCACAGTGCATGCAGGGAACAGGCAAATAGGTAACATCCACCTTCGGGTATTGTCCCCTCTCCTTTCGCAGGATATTCATCCAGCGGTGTCCGTGTCTGGGTTGCGCCAGGGAATAGGGCGGAAAATCATTCTCAATATACTCGTCCTTGCAGGCCAGAAAGCAATTATTACAATCGTGACACTTGGCCACATCAATCATGAGATGCCATGTTTTCACTTCGTTCACCCCTTTCAGTGCTTGACGATTTGCACAAGACATGAGTTGGGTGCCATGCCACAGGCATTCTTGGAGATATAACGGCCCGGTGTGAGGATGTTGATGCATCCCCTTCGGTCCGCCGATTCTCCGGGTTTCCCCACAGGATCGTAATCGGCACAGGACTCGTAGGAATGAACGGTGCCGGGGGGGACCCTTTCGGTGATCTGCGCGGCACAGATGACCGCGCCCCTGTCATTGAAAACCCTCACGAGATCATTCATTTTGATGCCGCGATCCCCGGCGTCCTTGGTGTTGATCCGAATGATCCAATAATCATATCCATCAATCAGGACCCGGTGGTCCTTGACATCGTTCACAATGCTGTCTTTGCTGTCCCCCATGGTGTGGAAACTGAACCTGGGATGGGGGGATATCAGTTGCAGGGGGTATTTTGCATAGAGCCTCGCGGTGTGATGCCCCTCCCACGAATGCATGTATTTGGGAATCAGAGGTCTTTCCTCATCGCCCGGGTCGAATCGCCTGAGACTGGAGGCTTCGAACTCGATGAGCCCTGAAGTTGTCTGGAGGCCCTTACCGAATTCTTCCTGGGATTCGGGCGGAGGTCCCCAGTCCGGGGTATCGCGTTTTCGGTCCTCGGCAAACCATCTCAGGGCGGGTGTGGATTGATAATCCTTGGGTAAAGGTACGACGAAATAGCCCTTCTTGAAAAAATCCTCCCAATTGACATATTTCGGCAAATCCGTCGCTTCAAAGGCCCTCCTGACCCAGTCCAGTTCCTTCAGGCCGCCGTCCGTGAACACATCGTACAGCCCAAGCCGTCCGGACAGAAAGGCAAAGATCTCATAGTCTGATTTGGACTCCCCCAAGGGCTCGATACACTTCTTCTGAAGGCTGATGACACGGTGGTTGACCTGGTTGGTGTTGTCCGGAATGTACCCATGGCACCCTGCAAATTCACTAATATCCCATCGTTCAAAGTTGGTGCATGCGGGTAACAGGATGTCCGCAAAACGGGCTTCCCCTTCGATCCAGATGGATTGATTCACCACAAAGGGCAGTCTTTCCGTCCTGTAGGCCTTTACGTACCGGTTGGTTTCGTTCATGGTACCGATAAACGACCCCCCGTAACGGTAATACATCTGGATCTCCGGATAACCGTCCGCCGGATATTTGTATTTGTGGAACTGCGCTTCGATGGACTGCCCGCAGAATCCCTTTCCTCTCCATTCATATTCCCCGTTCAGGATGCATTCAGGGATCCTGAGCCTCGGAATATGTTGTCCCATCGGCGCATTGATGCTCGAACGCGTGGGACGATTGTGCATGCGATAGACAAACCGATACCCGGCGGCCGAATTGTCCACGTCCCCGGACATGCCCCCTTCGGTGTAGCCGGGAAACAAAAAATCCGCGTTGTGGGGCGCTCCCTGGGTGGTTCCCCAGATGTTGATTCCGGGTTTACCCAGCCCCTGCATGGCCTGGAGACTGATCATCAGACGCGCCCAGGCGCCCCCTGTGGCGGATCGACAGGCACCTCCCCAACCGCCCAGGCCGCCTGCCGCCAGCATGGTCTTTTTCGACGCCCACTCCCGAGCCAGGGCCCTAATCTCCCTGGCGGGAATGGTGCTTTCCCTCTCAGCCCATTCGGGCGTCTTGGGAACGCCGTCCTCTTTTCCCAGGATATAGTCTTTCCATTTCTCGAATCCGACGGTTCTGCTCTGGACATACTCCTTGTCGTAAAGATCTTCGGTCATCCACACAAACGCAATAGCGCAGGCCATGGCGTTTCCCGTGTCAGGACGTGGCGCAAACCATTTATCGGCATAAAGGCCCGCCGTATGATTGAAGAAGGGATCGATAAAGACCATTTTGACCCCCAGTTCCTTGAGCCACATACGGCGACAGGTACTCTCAAAGGCTGCATAGATTCCGCTCGTGGTCTCCGGATCACTCGACCAGAAAACGATCATATCGGTATGTTTCAGGGCATCCTCCAGCAGGTCGTATTGCTCCGGGATACCCAGCCTGTGGCTGAATCCCCATTGATGCATGCCCTCCCAGTGCCAACCCTCCCAGCTGTCCGGGTTGTGGTCCGCGTAGGTAAAGCCGATGAGGTTCATAAACCTGAAATAGGCGCTGTGACGGTACCCCAGATGCCCCCAGAGGTGGTGGGAACCCGCGGTCGAAAGAATAGCCGCCGGGCCATATTCCCGCTTGATTCGTTTGATCTCGCCGGTGACGATATCGGCGGCTTCGTCCCAGCTGATGCGTTCGTACCCCGATTCCCCTCGTTTGTGACAATTCCGATTTCCCGCCGGGTCGAAATCGACCCGCTTCATGGGATAGAGCAATCGGTTGGGCGAATAGACCATGGAGCGCCAGGCAAAGGAATAGGGGGAAAGCGTGGTCTTCCGGGGAGGAGAAAACTCCCGCCCTCTTGCCTTGATGACCCAAGAGGATGCATCACTGTCATCCAGTTCCATGGGAGTGATCCTGATGATCCGACCGTCCTGCACGTATACGAAGACCGGTCCGCCCGTCGTGCCATTGGTCAATTTTTCGATCTGCCCCATATCATTCTCCCTTCCTACCGAAAACGATGTTCCCGGCGCGGAAACAATTACGCTTTTCTGATTGCCATTGAAATTTCTTTATTGTATTTTTTGTCAAGGTTTTTTCAGCGTGCCGATCTCCTCGCCCTGATTCCCGAAAGGGCCTTTTCCATCATGCTGGGCCCCACCACGCCGTTTGTTCCCAGCCTCTTTGAGTGGGGCATCAATGCCCTGGGAGGCTCACGCATTACCGACCCTAACTTGGCCGTCTCCTGTATCCGGGCAGATCTTCCCTTTAAATACCTGAAAGGTGTTAAATCCCTTATTTGGACGAAAGAGGTAAACGCATCGTAACCTTTACCACTCCATGGCCCCAATTACAGCTCTTTTTCAAAGGGCTAAAATTTCACGAATCATCGTGAGTCATGACACCATGATGGTCCCTGCGTTCAAGCTCTCCTTCAAATTGACTTCGATAACTTTTTTCCCGTAATCCTGGTATCTGATTTCAAGGGTGTACTTCCCGCTGTTCTTTTCAATGCGATCGAATTTGAAATCACCGAAGATGTCGGCGATCCTTTCCCCAATCTTCTTCGGGCCCTGCATCAGGGCAACCTCCGCACCGGCCGCACAATCCGTGACCCCGTCCTTTTCGAAGGCCACACTGCCTCCAATGAAGCATGCTGAAAACCGATACAGATTTTTGTAATACACCCGGGGTACAGTGCCGAATTCCGGGTGAAGGTACTCCAGGGCCTCGGAATGAGCAATCTGCTTCATCTCCTCGTCTTCGACCTTGAGGACACGCAGGGCACCGGTAGGACAGGACTGCACGCATCGGGGTTTTTCCCAGCCCTTGTCCAGCAGGTGGGCGCAAAAGGTGCACTTCTGGGGGACATCCTTTTCCTCGTTCCACCAGATCGCTCCATAGGGGCAGGCCTGAAGGAGGGCCTTTTGCCCCTTCGCCTTTTCCGGGTCGATAATCACGATACCGTCCTCTCTCTTGTAGACCGCCCCATCCTTTGCGGCCCCGATGCAGGGCGCATGATCGCAGTGCATACAGGGGGTGGGCCGGTAGGCGACGTCTACGAGAGGGTATTGTCCCCTTTCCTTTCGCAGGATGTTGATCCATCGGTGCCCATGACGGGGTTGAGAAAAAGTGTATCCGGGCCAATCATTGTCCACATGCTCGTCCTTGCAGGAAAGGAAACAGTTGTTGCAGTCTTCGCATTTTTCGATATCGATGATCAGATTCCATCTTTTCATTTTGCCCTCTCCTCTTCCTTCCAGAGTTCTACCTGAACGAGACACGAATTGGCCGCATGACTGTGTGATTTTTTGATCATGCCCCTACTGGAAGTCAACTGGTTGATACACCCTCCACGGTCCGGGGACTGTCCGGGCTCGCCGACGGGGTCATAGACCGCGGAAGACTCATAGGCGTGGGCGGTTCCCGGCGGGACGCGTTCCGTGACCCTGGCGGCGCAGATGACGGCCCCCCGGTCGTTGAACACCTTGACCAGATCCTTTTCCTTCACACCTCGGGCCTCTGCATCCTTTGCGTTGATCCTCACGATCCAGTAATAATAACCGTCGATCAGGACCCGATGGTCCTTGACATCATTCACGATGCTGTCTTTGCCGTCCCCCATGGTATGAAAACTGAAACGGGGGTGAGGGGAGATCAACTGGAGAGGATATTTTTCATACAACTCCCGGGTGTGATGCCCTTCCCAGGAAGGAATATACTTGGTAATGGTCGGTCTTTCGGGATCATCCGGGTCGAAACGCTTCAAACTCGAACATTCAAACTCTATCTTGCCCGACTGGGTTTGAAGTCCCTTACCGAAGGTCTCCGTATAGTCGGCCGGCAGCGGGGCGAGTTCCGGCGTATCCTTGGGCCGATCCTCGGCAAACCATCTGAAGGACACGGGCGCCCTGAGTTCTTCGGACGGAGCGGGAACCACAAAGTAGCCCTTTTTCATAAATTTCTTCCAGGAAATATGCTTCGGAAGATCCGTGCCGTCAAACAGGCGCCTGCACCAGTCCAGTTCGGTCACGCCTTCGGAAAAGGGGGCGGCAAGTCCCAGTTTCTTCGCAATGTCGAGAAAGATTTGGAAATCCGATTTGGATTCCCCCAAGGGCTCGATGCACTTGTGCTGCAGCACGGCGACCCGATGGTTGCACTGATTGAAACTGTGCTGGATATACCCCCCGCAATTGGCGAACTCCCCGATATCCCACCGCTCGAAACTCGTACAGGCGGGCAAAAGGATATCGGCAAACCGGGCCTCCCCTTCGAACCAGATCGACTGATTGACCACACATTCGAGGTTTTCAGAGCGGTAGGCCTTAGCATAGCGGTTGGTATCATTCATGGTCCCAAAATGGGATCCGCCGTACTTGTAATAGAGTTTGACCGGAGAGTTACCCGGGGCCGGATACTCGAACTTCAGGAATTGTCCTTCGATCGTTTTGGGATCCGTGGGATAGCCGGATGTCCGGCCTTCAAGAATAGCCTCCGGGATCCTAAGCCTTGGCACCCGCTGGTAGACAGTATTCATGGTGGCAAGCTGCGGCATCCGCTGGTACATGTTCACACCCAGTGCCGTCCCTTCGATATCACCGGACAACCCTCCTTCCGCGTAACCGGGGAAGAAGAAGCTGTAATCCACCGGGGTCCCCTGTTGCATGCCGCCCATGTTGACACCGGGTTTTCCCAGGCCCTGCATGGCCATGAGGCAGACCATGGAACGGGCCCACTCATTCCCCGTGGCGCACCGACAGGCACTCCCGAATCCGTTAAGGCCCCCTGCGGCCAGGTAGGTTTTTCTCCCTCCCCATTCTCTGGCCAGAGCCCGCACCTCCCTGGCCGGAATGCCCGCCTCCTTTTCCTGCCATTCGGGCGTCTTGGGGACACCGTCTTCATGCCCCAGGATGTAGTCTTTCCACTTTTCAAACCCTACCGTCCTGTTGGCCACATAGTCCTTGTCATAGAGGTCCTCCATGATCCACACATAGGCGATGGCCAGGCCCAGGGCGTTGCCCGTCGCCGGTCTGGGGGCAAGCCATTTGCCGCCGAGCAAGGCCGCCGTGTGATTATAATAGGGATCGATATGGACCAGTTTGATCCCCAAATCCTTCAACCATTGTCGGCGAACGGTCCCCTCGAAGGCCCCGTAGACCCCGCTGGTGGCCTCCGGATCACTGGACCAGAACACCACCATCTCACAGTGTTTGAGGCAATCCTCAACAGTACCGTAGGCCTCGGCGCCTCCCAGACGCATGCTGTATCCCCAGTGGTGCATGGCGCCCCAGTACCACCCCTCCCAACTGTCCGGGTTGTGGACCACGGGTGTCCAGCCGATGGAGTTGAAAAAGCGGATTCTGGCGCTCAACCAGTAACCCAGTGCCCCCCAGGTGTGATGGGACCCGCTGCCGTTCATGATGGCGCCCGGTCCGTGTTCTCTCTTGACCCGCTTGATCTCGTTTGCCACCAGCTCCGTAGCCTCTTCCCAACTGATCCGTTCATACCCCGATACCCCGCGGTTCTGGCAGTTCCGCTCTCCGTCCGGATCAAAGTCGACCCGTTTCATAGGGTGGAGCAGGCGGTCCTTCGAATACACCATGGACTTCCAGGCAAGCGTATGGGGGGAAATCGTAGTCTTCCGGGGGGGAGTAAATTCCCGGCCCCTTGCTTTGATGGTCCAGGGTTGAGCGTCGTCATCGTCAAACTCAATGGGCGTAATCCTGAGGATCTTTCCGTCTTTGACGTACACGAACACGGGTCCCCCGTTGGTGTTACTCGTGTACCTCGTCACCCCGTCGCCCATATCCGTGCCGAACTCCGCACCGGCCGTGAGCATGAGGCTGAGGGTTTCCGTAAACCATGAAGTCAGTTCATCCGGACCTTCCATACCGATTTGGAAATTCTTCATGGCATTGATCTGTTCCAACTGGTCTCGGTCGGGTCTCATGAGTTTGGCCGCAAGCAAGGCATCTCTATAGACGATGGTGATATCCGGTTTTGGATGAATCCCCCCCCGGGAACTCACCTTGCCGTCCTTGAACATAAAATGCCTGCCCTGGGAATTGTCCTGAAGTTTTATTTGGGCCGTAAAATTCTTCTCTTTGAGACGGTCCTTGAAAAAAGCGTGTCTCATGGCGGTAAATCGCATGAGTTTTTCAAGCCCGAAAAGAAAAAGGGAGAATTGTGTTTTTTCAAAGGCCATGTTCTTCTCCTGCCTGTCTAATCTTCCTGAAGTTCTTTCAACCCAGCATAGTAATCCAGGGCATCGGGATTGCTCAGGGCGTCTTTGTTCAGGACCTTCTCTCCCTGGATCACCTTCTTGACCGCAAGCTCCACCTTTTTCATGTTGATCGTATAGGGGATGTCGGGAACCGCGATGATCTTGGCCGGTACGTGCCGGGGGGAGGCATTGTCCATGAGGGTCTTTTTGATCCTCTTGATGATTTCATCGGTCAGCTCGACACCATCCGCCATCTTGACAAAAAGAATGACGCGAACGTCATTTTTCCATTCCTGCCCCACGACGACACTGTCCTCGATTTCCCTGAAGTTCGCAACCAGGCGATAGATGTCCGCAGTTCCGATTCGAACACCGCCCGGGTTGAGGGTCGCATCGGATCGCCCATAGATGACGATCCCGCCCTGATCCGTGATCTTCACGAAATCCCCGTGGCGCCACACATTGGGGTAGACGTCGAAATAAGCGGACCGGTATTTCTGACGCTCGGAATCATCCCAGAAGTAGATCGGCATGGAGGGCGCCGGGGCGGTGCAGACCAGTTCTCCCTGCTGATTGATCACGGCCTTACCGTTGTCATCAAAGGCCTCGACCTTCATCCCCAGCCCCCGGCATTGCAATTCCCCCGTATACACCGGACCCATGGGATTCCCCAGGGCGAAGCAGCCGTTGATGTCCGTCCCTCCTGAAATGGAGGAGAGCTGCAGATCCGGCTTGATTTCCTCATAGACGAATTCAAAGCCTTCTTCCGAAAGGGGAGACCCTGTTGAAAGCACGGCCTTGAGGGCTGACAAATCGTGGGACTTGCCGGGTTTTACGCCGGCATTCTGAATGAACCCCAGGTACGCGGCGCTGGTGCCGAAAATCGAGATGCTTTCGTCTTCAGCCATTTGCCACAGGACACCCGGATCCGGATGAAAAGGATTGCCGTCATAAAGCACCACCCTCGCCCCGGTGGCAAGGGCGCAGACCAGCCAGTTCCACATCATCCACCCACAGGTGGTATAATAAAAAATGGTGTCCTCTCGTTTGACATCCGTATGGAGCATGAGTTCCTTGATTTGATTGAGCAGGACACCTCCGGCACTTTGCACCATACACTTGGGCAACCCGGTGGTACCGGAGGAGTACATGATGAAAAGAGGATGCTCAAACGGTAACGGCTTGAATGCGATATCCAAATCGGCGTCCTGAGAACGAAAATCCTGATAATGCACGGCATTGGGCAGAGCACTGATATCCGGATCCTCCCCGGTAAAGGTGACGACGACCACCTTCTCGATATCCGGCAGTTGCTTGATGATCCCCGAGACCCTCTGTATGGAGTCGAAAGTCCTTCCCTTGAAGAAGTACCCGTCCGCGGTAAAAAGGATCTTCGGTTTGATCTGCCCGAAGCGGTCCAGCACGCCCTTGATCCCGAAATCCGGCGAGCAGGAAGACCAGGTCGCCCCCAGACTGGTGGCGGCAAGCATCGCGATCACGGTCTCAGGGATGTTCGGCATAAACCCCGCAACGCGATCCCCTTCCCGCACCCCTTCCTCTTTCAAGGATTTGGCGAGTCGAGCCACATTGTCATAGAGTTCCGCATAGGTCATATGGCTGGATTTCCGGTCCTCTCCCTTGAATATCAGGGCCACACGATCGTCCCGGTATTTAAGAAGATTTTCCGCATAATTAAGTCGAGCCCCTTTGAACCATTCGGCGCCGGGCATTTGGCTTACATCTTCAATCACCTGATCATAAGTCTTTGAGGCCTTGATCCCTGCAAATTTCCACATGGTCCCCCAGAAATCGGCGATATTTTCAACAGACCATTTATGGAGGGATGCATAATCAGTAAAATTCTGGTGAAAGGTCTCATTCACGAATCCCATGAAGCGATACATGTTCGTGTTCGTGATCCTCTCATCAGGTGGTTTCCACAGCAATTTACTCAATGTCGGCTCCTTAACTTGTCAGTTTTCTTAATCCCATAGGGGTGTGCAGGCCATATGCGGCTAAAACTATTAAGGTTCACGCCTGTTTCACGACACTCAACAGGTATTCCTGGAGGTTCTTTCGCGACCGCTTGATGTCCTCCTCAGACCATTCCTGGAAACCCCGTCCCGTTTTAAAACCGAGCTGTCCGTCCTCCACTTTTTTTTTCAAGACGGGGGAGGGTTCGGGCGAACTCTCCAGATATTTCAGGATATAGTCATGGATCGCAAGGGTCAGATCGGTACCGACCATATCCGCGGTCTCCAGAGGTCCCAAAACGGGCAATCTCATGCCAAACCCGTAACGGATGCACTCATCCACGGTGGCCGCATCCGCTATGCCGTGCTCTACGATTGAGATAGCCTCCCGCCAGAGGGCATGCTGCAGCCGGTTGCCGACAAACCCGGGGACATCCTTATTGACCCGGACCGGATGCTTCCCGACCTTTTCGAGCAGATCATAGGTGGCGTCCATGGCCCAATCAGCCGTTCCCTCCCCCCGGACCACTTCCACCAGGGGGATGAGGTAGGGCGGGTTCCAGAAATGGGTCCCCAGAATCCGCTCCCTGTGCCGGGCCCGTTGAGCGATCTCCGTGATGCTGATCACCGAGGTATTGGTGGCAAGGATGGTATCCGGGGGGCACAGGGCATCGAGTTCCTGAAAAATCTTCTGCTTCAATTCCGAATTCTCGGACACGGCCTCCACGATGAATTGTGCCCCGGCGGCGGCGTCCTTAACATCCACCGTGGTTTTGATCCTCAAAAGGGTCGGCTCGATATCCTCCCGGGGGACGATTCCGCGTTCGGCCATCAGGTCCAGGTTGGAACGAACCCCCTCCAGGGCCTGTGAAAGTAATTTTTCATTGACGTCCATCAAGGCGATCGAATACCCCCTGAGGGCAAAAATCTGGGCGATCCCGTGCCCCATCAGTCCGGCGCCGATAACACCCGCATGTGTGATTTGCGACATCTCTTCCCCCTACCCGGCGGTATAACCGCCGTCTGCGCAAATGATGGAGCCGGTCAAAAAGTCCGAGGCCTTCGAAGACAGAAAGATGACCGTCCCCAGGAAATCCTCAGGCTCTCCCAATCGGCCGATAGGAATCCGTTTCAAGAAATTTTTATAGAAGGCGTCGTCATCGAACATCCACTGGGTCAAGGCCGTTCGAAATACCGTGGGCGCAATGGCATTGACATTGATCCCGTATTGGCCCCATTCACACCCCAGTGATTTAGCCAGAAGATGAACGGCACCTTTGGACGGGCTGTATCCGGTATAGTTGGCCATCCCCAGTTCACCGCGAGCCGAACCCAGAAGAATCACCTTGCCGCCCTTGCCCTGTTCAATCATGACCTTTCCGACTTCCTTGCAGTACAACCAGGTCCCCTTGACATTTGCATCCATGATCATTTCCCACTCTTCCAGGGGTTGATCGACGATGGGATTGGGTTTATTCACGCCGGCCGCCGTAATCAGGATGTCGATACCGCCGAATCGATCAACCGTCTCTTTGATCACTCGTTTAACATCCTCCGAGTCAATAGGGGAACCGGCTGAAAATGCCGCAATTCCCCCTTCTTTTTCTATTTCTTCGACAAGGGACGTAAGCTTTTCCTCACCCCTTCCGGTGGCCATGATCTTGACACCGGCCTGTGCCAGACCCTTTGACACGGCGCAACCGAAACCTCCGGTTGCCCCAGTGATAAGAGCGACCTTTCCTGAGACATCAAAAAGGTCTTTGACTTCTTTGGCTCCCATTTATCTCTCCTTTTCAATCCCGGAGAACCGGCAATACCCATCTGCAATGCCGGGCCTTCTCCGGGTAAAAAGACTGTATTGGTTTTTAATTTTAGTAATTTACCTCCTCCTGCCCTTTGAGGCCAAGAATCTGTCTTGCTTCGTCCGGTGAGGCAATCTCCAGTCCCAGTTCCCGCGCAATCCGGATGGCCTTTTCCACCTGTTCCGCACTGCCCTTCGCCAGTTCGCCTTTGCTGATATAGAGATTGTCCTCCAATCCGACCCGCATGTGTCCGCCCTGAAGCAGGTTTACCACACCCATGGGAAACTGAAACCTGCCGGCCGCACAAACCGAGCATTCAAACTCTCCCAACATTTTGCGGGCGGTATTGGTAAGGAAAACCAGATTTTCAATGGTCGCCGGGATGCCACCCAGGATTCCGAGAACAAACTGCAGATAGAGGGGTTCCTTGAGGTACCCTTCCCGGATGATCTGGGCAAGATTGGTGATCTGTCCCACATCGTAGACTTCGAGTTCGGGTTTGGTCCGGACCTCGTTCATGGTCTGGCAAAACACCTTCAGAGAAGCAAAGGTGTTTGAAAAAATAAAACTTTCCGTGGACGCCAGGAACTCCTTTTCCCATTCATGCTTGAAGTCCTTCATTTTATCCAGGATCGGATACAGGGCAAAGTTGAAGGACCCGGCATTGAAGGTGGCCATTTCGGGTTTCAATTCCCGGACGACGGCAATCCTCTCCTCCGGCGTCATAGTGGCCGTTCCACCGGTTGTGGGGCTGACCACCACCTTGGATTTTGCCTTGATGCCGCTCAGGATCTCCCTGTAGACCTCGATGTCGGTCGTCGGTTTTCCGTCTTCGGGATTCCTTGCGTGTACATGGACCACAGCGGCCCCCGCCTGCTCGCATCTGACCGCTTCATCGATCAGTTGCTGCGGTGTCACAGGCAAATAGGGAGACATGGACGGCACATGAATATTGCCGGTAAGTGCTGCGGTAATGATGACTTTTCCCATTTTTGACTTCCTCCCTCTTCCTTGCCCCTATTCGGGATAGTTGATGACCACCAGCATGCTGGCCGGCTGGTTGGTATGGTTGATGATTTCCCTGCCTTCATTGGGACCGATAAAAAGGGAGTCCCACTTGCGAAGCACAATCTCTTCCGTCTTTGTCTTGACCGTAATTTCCCCTTCCAGGACAAAGTAAATTTTTTCCAACGGGTTATCTTCGTAACCCCACTCCGCGCCGCCGCCGGGAAGGAAATGGGAGAGCCCCATCCAGAACTTCTGAGCCCCGGATTCTTCTTTTCCCTGCAGCCTCATGGCCGTCATGCCGAAATGCCCGGGCGCCTCATAGGGCTTGACGTCCTTTAACTCGATTTTTTTCATTGGGTTTGACCTCCTTTAATACCATCCCGGTGTTGGGAGCCGCTCTTCTGCATACAATTAACCCTAACTTTGCAAACGTCGAGGATGCTGCAGATTCAAGGCATCGAGGGTGAAGCTGTAGTCGCCTACCGCGAACCCTCGATAACGCAGAAGATGCGGCATCCTCGGCTTTCCCGACTTGTTGGGGCAAAGCGCAACAAAGCCCAAAGGGTAAAAAACATGGCCTTTTTTGTGGTATCTCAAGAATGCACCCTTTGTTTGTTCAACACATAAGCTCGGATCTCCCCAAACACCTTGCGGTTATTGCCCTTATCAAATCCTGTCATGTTTTTTTATGCAAAGTTGGGGTTAACGATGTTCAACACCTAAGACGGCCCCATGCCGTTCCATCTTCTTTTTTCTTTCATTGCAGCAAGGTCTGAACGGAAAAGGAAAACGATGCTTCTCATCCGCAGACCTTACTGCACTCCTTTTCACCGATGTGACCGATTATTCCCCTTTCCAGTTTATTGATCTCCCTCATCCACAATGGCGACTATTCTTACGATTGAACCGTCACCCTTCTGCCAGCGAATGGGAAAACCGGCAAAGGTGCACCGCATACCGGTGACCTGGTCCAGGTCTCCACCCACGTTTTCATAGCCCATGATGCCGTTTCGCAGTATCAGATTGTGACAGGGCTCCCACTCGGGGAAGTCCTCCAGCACATCGTGTCCGGTCTCCTTTTTGTATTCCTCACAGATATCCGGCCGAAGGGGGCCCGGGCCATGGGGACCAATGGCGGTGGCTAAAGGGTGATCCAATGCCTGTTGATCGACACCGATACACTTGACGCCCTTTTCCACAAACCACTCGCCTGCCTCCCGATAGAGTCCGGGAGAGTAGCAGAAGTATTCGACGCTGTCGGAGTATTTGTGGTGCCAGCCGGTGTTGATCATGACGATATCGCCCTTTTCGATCTTGGGGCGTGCATTCTCCAAGTCTTCCGGCATGATCTTTTCCCACTTTTTCTTGGGAATCGACACGGCAACTCCCGTGCCGTAGTATTTTTCGAGCGGGATCTCATCCGTAAACATGCCGCCCTCGAAGACATGGGCCGGTGAATCGGCATGTGTCGTGCAGTGCATGGTTGTCGTGATGACCTGCGAAAGGACACCGGATTTGGCATGATAATGCATGCGCTCGATCTTGACATCGGCAAAATATGGCCACAACGGGCACTTGTCACCAAAGGGGTGACTTAAATCAACGAGTTTAATTTTTCCCATAGTAAAAAACCTCCTGTTGCTTTTTGGTTGGAATTGCTCCGGCAAAGCCGCTACCGTCTGCCGGGTCTTGGAACCCTAATTGCCCACACCCGGTCCTACTTGCTTAAGGGAAAGATCTCACCGGTCAGAGGGATATTGGGGTGCTCACTGTTGTGAACGATCTTGACTTCCCATGGAAACTTCTCCCCTTTGACCCACTGGCCGCCCACAACGGGGGTTCGGCTGTAGTTCTGATCGTTATACTGGATCGGGCCAACCATGGAGTTTATGCGGGTCTCGGCAATGGCCTGGCGGATCTTGTCTTTTTTCAGGCTACCGGCCCTCACGAGGACATCAGCCGCGATTTCATACCCCGCATACTTATAACCGAGCGTGGCGAGTTCCTGTTTGCCTGTGGCTTTTGTCCAGGCGTCACAGAGCTCCTTGGCCGTTTCACCGGTCAGCGAACTCTTGAAGGGGTGGTGGGGACTCCACCAGACCTCTGTCGTCAACCCATGGGGCAGGTCCCCGCCCAGAGCAGCCACGGCCGAGGGAAAGAGGATCGCCTTTCCGATCGTGACCACCTTGGGAATGAATCCCAGGCGATGGCATTGTCTCCAGGCAGTCACAAAGTCGGGTGGGATCATGTTGCCGAGAATGATTTCCACCTTTTCCTTTTTCCAGCCGTTGATAAAGGGGCTGAAGTCCTGCAGACCGTAGGGGAACCGTCCCAGGTCCACGACCTTGTACCCCTTTGGCTCCAGGGTCTTCTTGAATACCGAGGACCAGGCGACCCCGTCCGGATCGTTCCCCATAAGTATTCCCACGACCTTATTGTTCTTCACCCTTTCCCACATGCCGATATAGGCGGGTACGATATCTTTTTCAATCGACCAGAAGGCATGAAACGCCCACTTGTAGGGCCCCCCTTCCAGCCACGGTTCCAGAGGTGAATCCAAAGAAATAGCCGGGGTCTTGTATCTCTCACAAATACTGGAGACGGGATTGACCGTATCCGGGGTATGGTAAAAGACCATGAGATCCACTTTGTCCTTTACGATGAGCCGGGAAGCCACTTCTGCGGCCTTGGTGGGGTTGCTTTCCGTATCCACAATTTTGATCTTGACGGGCATTTTTTTGCCCAGCTCCCGGATATAAATGCCGCCGTCCTTGTTGATTTCCGCCAGGATCCTTTCATCGACCCATGGGGTTCCCTCACCGAAGGACGCCAACGGTCCCGTCGTTGGGTTCGGCCTGCCGATCAAAATGTAATCCCGCTTTGCGGCCTCGGCGTTCCGTACGAGATTCGGAAGCACCAGACCTGAGGTCATGACCGCACCGGCGGCGATGGCGCCCGTTTTCATGAACTCGCGCCTGTTCATACCATTCTGCTTCGCCCTTTTGCTTTCCTTCTTTTCCATCTCGCTTTCCTCCTTATCCCTTCTAAAGATTGTTTTGTTTTTCCGTTCTCTGTTCAAATAAACCTTGCGAAAGTATGAATTGAGCTATACCCGGCGTGGAGACAGGATCTCAAATCCGGTCTTCTCCTGGATCGTTCCCATGATCCCCCTGGGAGCAATCAGTATGATAATAATGGCGATGACCCCCAATATCAGCATGCTCACGGAGCCATACTCTGCAAGCCATTGTGAAAGGAGCACGTAAATAAAAGCCCCCACGATCGGTCCTTCGATGGTGCTGATGCCTCCAATGATAACGATAAAGACCAGTTTCACCGTCCAGTCCATGGCAAAGGCCTTGTAGGGTTGGATAAAGATCTGAAAAAGATAGAATACGCCGGCGGTCGCGCCCGTAATGAAGGCGGCAACGAGGAAGCAAAACAGTTTGGAGCGGAAGATCTCGACACCCATGGTCTCGGATACTTCCTCGTTGTCCCGCATGGCCATGAGGCCCAGTCCGACCTTTGATCGAAGAATCACGTAGACCGCCAGACAGGCCCCGGCTGCCATAATGAATGCCGCATAGTAAATGGCGGACATGGAGGGCGGGTTGGCCGGCTTGATGAAGAGACCTGTTGCGTATTTAACATAGGGCCAGTTACTGAACCAAAGCATAAGCGCCTCTGCAAATACCCAGGTCCCGATGGCAAAGTAGATGCCCCTCATTCTGAAGATAAAAAGAGACATGAGCAGCGCAAGAAAAACGGAAAAGAGCCCTCCGATCACCACACTCAGCCAGGTATTTACACCGTAGAAATTGATCATCACGGTCATGGTGTAGCCGCCGAATCCGATAAAGGCCTGTTGCCCGAGCGATAGCAGACCCGAGTACCCGACAAGCAGATTCCACATCTGCGACATGGCAAGATAGAGACAAAACAAGAGACAGAAAAGGAGGACATAGTCCGACCCCCAAACGGGCACGGTCCCCATTCCGACAAAGACCACGCACAGAATAACCAGCTTATACGGCTGAATCTTTTTCACGGACCCCCCCTATATCTTTCCGAATATTCCCTGCGGCCGAATCCCCAGGACAATAAGAAAAACCACATATCCGATGAGGAGTTGATAACCGGGGCCGGTAAAATGCGCCCCAAGGAGCTGGGCTACACCCAGGATGACCCCGCCTGCCAGGGTTCCCTTCATACTTCCGACACCTCCGATGATAATCACGCCGAATGCAATGATCAGGTACTGGGGACCGGTGTGGGGATAGAAGGTGAATGTCATCCCGACCAGGACGCCCGCCACCGCTGCGGTGACCATGGCGATGCCCATGGCATAGGCATAGATATTTTTCGTATTGATCCCCATCAACCGGGCGCCGATTTCGTCATCAGAGGCGGCCCGAATGGCCCTGCCCAGGTAAGTGAACTTGAAAAAGGCCTGAAGACCGAAGATCACCGCCACTCCGATCATGAAATCCACGAAGTAGATGACCGGCAGATTGAGGGAACCGCCCAGAGAGATCGTCTTGATGGCGAGTCCCGTCATCAGGCTTCGTGCATCCGGTGTGAAGATGAGGAGCAGAAAATTCTGCAGGATAATGGACAACCCGAAGGCGACCAGCAACGGGGGTTCCATCTCCTTTCCCAAAACCCGGTTCAGGAGAAATCCCTGGATAAAAAACCCGACAAAAAACATGATGGGGGCCACCACAATGAGGGTCAATATGGGGCTGACTCCCAGCCATGAAACCAGGACCAGGCTGAGATAACTACTCAGGATCATCAGGTCTCCATGGGCCAGGTTGACCAGCTTGACGATCCCGAACATGGTGGACATTCCCAGAGCAATGATCGCGTAGAGCCCACCGAGCAATATCCCGTTCAAGATGGGTTGCAACAGGTTTTCCACTGGATCTCCTCCCTGTTCCAAGGTACCGGGCGATTCCGTTCTCGAATTCACGCTAGTGCTCATCCGAAAATTTTCGATTTCCGGATGAGCACTAATTAAATACCGAAATAGGCCTTCTTGACCTGTTCCTCGGTCAGTGATGAAGGCTCCCCCTCGAGCACGATTTTTCCTTCCAGCATAATGTAGGCCCTGTCGGCCGTTTTGAGGCTCCGCTTGACATCCTGCTCCACCAGCACGATCGTGATGCCCTCTTCGTTGATTTGCGCCAGTCTTCGATAAATATCCTTGATGATCACGGGCGCCAGGCCCAGGGAGATCTCGTCGCAAAGGATAACCTTGGGTTCCGACATCATGGCCCGGGCAACAGCCAGCATCTGCTGTTCACCACCACTCAGAGTGTCCGCCATCTGAGCGTGCCGTTCTTTTAATCTCGGGAACAGATCATAGAGGCGCGCCAACACATCGTTCCTCATTTTTCTCATCCTGGGCGTATAGGACCCCATGATAAGATTCTCATAGACCGTCAGGCGGGCAAAAATGCGCCTCCCTTCCGGGACCAGACTCAATCCTCTGGGCACGGTTTCATGGGGCGGCAGGCCGTCGATTCTTGTCCCCATCAATTCGACGGTACCCTGAGTCGGGGTCATAAGACCCGCAACGGTGTTCAGCAACGTCGATTTGCCCGACCCGTTGGCCCCGATAATCGACACGATCTCACCTTCTTTCACATCGAGGGAGATATTCCACAGGGCCTTGAAATCGCCATAATGAACGTCCAGATTCCTGATCTTGAGCGCGATGTTTTCGGGCACTATTCTTCCTCCGCTCCGAGGTAGCATTCAAGGACTTCATCCGAACACATTACCTCATCCGGGTGACCGCAATTGAGCCATCGTCCTTCAGAAATGACCAATAACCGATCCACACCTTCCGACATCATCATCATGATGTGTTCAATCCATACGATGGTGATCCCCTCTTGCTGTATTTTTTTGACGATCTGGATGACCTCTCCGGTTTCAGCTTCAGTCAAACCGCCCGCCACTTCGTCCAGGAGGATGAGTTTCGGCCGGGTTGCCAGTGCCCTGCCCAGTTCCAGTGTCTTTCGATTCAGAAGCGGCAGGCCCCCGGCCGGTTGGTCTTTCACGGAAAACAACCCGATCATTTCCAAAATTCGGTAGATCTCTTCACGAGCGTGTTTTTCGCTCAGACCCCCGCCGTGTACGGCTCCTACGAGGAGGTTTTCGAAGACACTCATTTTGTCGAAAGGTCGCGGGATCTGATAGGTTCTTCCGATGCCCCGCTTGCATCTCTTGGATGGGGATGTGTGGGTAAGCTCTTCTCCTCTAAAATCAATGGTCCCTCCGTCCGGTTTGAGAACCCCGGTCAGGAGGTTGAACACGGTGGTCTTACCGGCGCCGTTCGGTCCCATAAAGCCGAGAATCTCTCCTTCTCTTACCTCAAAAGACAAATTATCGACGACTACCAGTTTTCCAAAGGCTTTTCGAAGATTCTTCGCGACCAGAATTTCTGACATGGAACCGCCCCTTCCTGAACTCTTGCCTTGTGCTTCTTAGAGGCCGTTTTGTCCCAGGTGGCCGATTAATTCTCTATGTCATTCATCATTTAAAGGCCCGTCGTCACCACCTGGCTTTTTGTAAAGGAGTTGAGAGGAAACCTTTGCGGCCGCTTTCTTCAGTGCTGAAATCATCCGCAGATTCGCGGAGTCATTGATTCTCTGAGTCGGTCCGGCCACTACGACTGCGCCGATAGGAATGCCTTCATGATTCAATATCGGGGCACCGACGGCACTGGTCCCTTCGTCGATCTCCTCATGGTCAAAGGCGATGCCCTGTTCCCGGATCTCCATCAGCTCGCTTTCCAGTTTTCTGCGATCCGTGATGGTATTTTTGGTAAACCGGTGCATTTTCTTCTTGAGAAGTGATTTTTGGGTTTCGGGTGAAGAAAATGCGAGGATGGTTTTAGATCCTGCTGAGGCATGGGGAGGAACCCGGTCTCCAATGCTTCCTGCAAGTCTTACCATACGATGACCTTCGGCGATATAGGCCATAAAGGCACTCCCACCCGAAAGCACTTCAAGGATGGCCGACTCTTCAACCGTGTCCCGAAGTTCATCGATATAGGGTTTGGCGAGTTGGACCAGATTTGTCTTCAGGGACTGGTTCACCGCCCGGGCCAGGCTCATGACCGAGGGTCCAAGCAGGAATTTTTTTGTCTTGGGATTCTGTCTGAGGAAACTGTGTTCGGTGAGTGTTGCAAGGATTCGGGAGACCGTTGCTTTGTGAAAACCCAGTTTCTGGCTGATTTCAACGGTTCCCATTTCCTCGTTATCGGGGGCAAAGACCGAGAGGATTTTAAGGGCCTTGGTAATGGAGTTGCTTTTCTCTTGCAGTTTCATTATTTAATACCCTGTTTTATATAATAATACAGCAAGCGATCCATCGTAGTCAAGCGGTCAAAAAAACCGATTATTCAATGATTTTAAAGCTTAAAACCGAAGAGTTTCATTTTTCTCCGCTTTTCACATGATTGCTAGATAATTTTCCATATCTCTAGATATTTGCATTTTTAGTGATCCAAACAAATACCGTATTTATTCAAATGGACGACGACTTCCGGGTATCCCCGCACAACCTATCTATCCTTTTCCAACTCCGGCCGTTCCTGAATTCTCTGTTCCAGCTGATTGTGCAGGCGCCCGGAATTCAAATAAAAAACGCCGGGGCGGGTTCCTTCGAATGCGAGCAATGGTCTGGACTCAGGAAATTTTCCCCTGATCGGGCTGTGAGGATCATCCAGATCACCGAAAATCATTGCCTTTGATGGGCACCCCGCAACACAGGCAGGGTCTTTTCCCTGCTCGATACGATGAACGCACAGCGTGCACATTGAAGCCTTACCGGAAAGATGTCTTCTGTGTGCGTCGCCATTTTCCTGATAGGGTAAATCACCATTGGAAAAATACTGATCGTAGGGATTTATCGTGATTGCGCCATAAGGACAGGCGGTCACACAATCACCGGTGCCATTGCATTTTTCCTGATCGATGAGGACAATACCGTCTTCTCTCTTATATATGGCATGCGATGGACAGGCCGCCACGCAAGGTGGATGATCGCAATGCATGCAGGCATATCGACAATATATAATACGGCCGGATGACTCATTTTCCAATTCCAGCACTTTGTTCCACCACACCCCCGGCAGGGTGAGGTTTTCCTGTTTGCACGCGATGACACATGTCATGCAACCAGTACAACGATTCAGGTCTATGAGAATACCGTATCTCGCCATTTTAAGCGTTTTCCCACTTTTGCGTCATATCATTCATGCCCTGACCACCTCGCAGACGACCTCCTTATAGGGAGGAAATCCGGAAACGGGATCGAATTGCCGGGGGATCAATTCATTCACATTTGCCTTCGCCCATCCATGCATGACCCCTACAACACCTGAAGGAACCATAATCGTGGGTTTCGCCTTGGCACACATCTGCCCCCATGCAGTTTTAAGGAGCACATCGTCTCCTCTTTCAATATGTCTCATTGCCGCATCTTTGGGATGGATTGTCAAAACTGGTTCGCGCTGAAGTTCAAGCAACCATGGCGAATCTTCCCGCCATTTACTGTGGGTGATATAAGGCACCCTGGATCCGGATACCAAAATCAGAGGATATGCCGGCGTGGTCTCCATAGGCTCTTTATATTCGGGAAGTGCCGGGTAGCCATGTTTCTTAAGGGACGTCGAGACGGCTTCAATTTTTCCTGACGGCGTCATAAATCCCGGCTTCTTATCCGTCCTCATGTCGCCTGTCTCGTACTTCTTGAACAATTCGGGTCCGTGGGCAGGAATAGTGATCCCATTGACCTGATTCTTTCTTAAATCGTCATAGGTGATCTTCCATTGTCCGAGGATATCGTTACATGCCGCTTCCACGTCTCCATTGAAAAAAATCTCCGAATCTCCCAGCCGGCTTCCTATTTCCAGGGCGATTTGCCAATCTTCTTTGCACTCACCCAAGGGTCTGACCGGTGTACGACCAAATATCTGCCGCCCGAAAAAGGCAAAGGGAGCCAACCTTTCGAAATTCATGGCCGCCGGCAGAACCAGATCCACATAGTCATGGGTCCAGGGTCGGTAGAAATAGTCCACCGCCATCACAAACTCAAGGCTCTCAATGGCCTGCTGGTATTCATGAGACTGAGGCCAAATCATCGTGTTAAAACCCCAGCCGAGAAAGGCCTTAATTTTTCCCTCCCTGATCCATTCCACAAGATAATTTGTTTGGACCTCCCAGAATTGATCCGCCCAGGCCGGAAAGGCTTTGATATCCAGCCTGTGGTCCTTCATTTCGTTCATTTTATCTCTCATGGAAAACCGCGGAGGTCCTTCAGCCCATGGTCCGCCCATTCCTTCCAAGGGTTGGGCCGCCTTTACAATGCCTCCCGGGATATCCACATAACCGCAGATTGCAGGGACCATCAAAATGGCCCTGTGATTGTTCGTCGCATTCAGATCATGGGTCGTTCCCTGGGCACCGGTCATCAATCCTCCCGGTCTGTTGGTGGCATACAGGACGGCCGCATCGACAATCTTCCTTGCAGGAACCCAGGTCATCGATTCGACTCTCTTGGGATCGAACGCTTTTACATAATCTTTCAGTTCTTCAATGCCATGAATCCATTTCTCACAAAATTCATGGTCATACAGGTTTTTCTCAAAGATGACATGCATCAGTCCCGCAGCAACAGCGGCGGTAGTCGCCGGTCGGGGCTGCAGATGGATATCCGCCAGGGTCCCGGCTGTAGGCGTAATCCTTGGATCCACAACAATAAATTTCACCCCGCGTTCCTTGGCATCGGCGAGTTGCCCATGGCACATGAAGGGTTGCCCGGAATAGGCGGGGTTGGTTCCCCAGATGAGTAAGGATTTAGTCTCCTTTGTAGGGAGATTTCCCATGGTGGGAAATCCGTAAGTCAGCAACTCGGCCAACATGGCGGCCCTTCGGCAGGCCGTGGAACTCTCGCAGCCATAATTCACCGAACCATAGGTGGCCGCCAACCGCTGCACGGCGGCTCGGGGTTCTTTCGGGTCTCCCACATAGAAAAAAACGGCATGGGCTCCGTACTCCTTTTTGATCCGCTTCAGGTGACCCACAATCATGTCATAGGCCTCGTCCCACGAAATGCGCACGAACCCGGGGTCGGACGATCCCTTTGGATTGGATCGTTTCAGAGGATATTTGAGCCTGTCCGGGTGGTAGAGTCTTTGGAGGGTAGCGTAGGCCTTTGAGCAAATACGATCCGTGGGGAATTCAGGCCAGGGTTCTATGCGGGTGACCACATTGCCCTTTTTGAAAAACTTGATCCCGCAAAAGGGAACCTCATTACAGCCATCACAGAAAGTGTATCCGACTTCTTCCCTTTGCTCACTCGTCCTTTCCGTTATTTTTGGGGCGAGCGTCTTCTTGGCGCCTGAAATTCCTTCAAAAACCATGAGAAAAACTCCTAATGAAAGAAAACAAACCTCATTGACTGGAAGTGTGCGCCGGATTTCATGAAGGGAATTCACCCTCTGAGAGAACAATCAGGGGACATCACACAAGCGCATATTTTATAAGGAAAGCCATCCGATGCCCCCTACGCAGAAAAAACAATTTTCAGTTACCTTTTCATTCAACTTGGGATCGGAAAAACCAGTTCACCGGTTTTCGGTATTTCGGGGTGTTCTTTGTTGTACACAATATTCATTTCCCAAGGCCACTTCTTCCCCTTGACCCATTGACCGCCTACCAAAGGGGTTTCGCTGTAATTTCGGTCATTGTATTTGACAGGACCCACCATGGTGTTCAGTTTTGTCTGTGCGATGGCATGGCGCAATTTCTCTTTTTTAAGGGTCTTCGCCCGCTTCAGTGCATCAAAAGCGATCTCATAAACGGCGTGTTTGAAACCGAGCGGCTGTACCCATTGTTTACCCGTTTCCTTGACCCAACTATCACACAATTCCTTGGAGGTCTCGCCTGTTAGAGAAGACTTGAACGGATGTCTGTCACTCCACCAGATCTCACTGGTCAAGCCGAGTCCCAAATCACCCCCGAGAGCCCCAACGGCTGACGGGAAGAGGATTGCCTTGCCTATGGTGGCTATCTTGGGCACAAAACCCATGCGTCGGCACTGACGCCAGACGGTTGCCCACACCGGAGGCGGCATATTACCTGTGAGAATGTCAACTTTCTCCTCTTTGAATTGGCTGATAATGGTACTGAAGTCTTTGGTGCCGAATGGAAACCTTCCTGGATCAACCACTCTGAACCCGAGGCCCGGCAGGCGCTCTTTGAAGATCTTGGCCCATGTGACCCCTGTCGTATCATTGCCCCACAATCCACCAACCACTCTGTTCGTCCGTTCAATATTCTGCGCCCACATGCCGATAAAGAGATCAATCACCTTGGAAACAGTCCAGAAGGCGTGATGTGACCAGTAATAGGGGCCTCCGGTCAGCCACGGTTCAACCGTCGCATCAGCAGAGATACACGGGACTTTATATCTTTCACAGATAGCATCTGCAGGATTGACGGTATCATTAGTATGCAGGGCGAGAATGAGGTCCACCTTTTCATTGACAATCAACCGGGCAGTCAATTCGGCAGTCTTGGAAGGATCACTCTCCGTGTCCAAAATTTTGAATTTTACAGGAAGACTTTTGCCGTATTCTTCAATATAGATTCCTCCTTGCCTGTTGATTTCAGCGACCGCCTTTTTATCCACCCATGGGCTGGCATGGCCGAATTCGGCAAGCTTTCCTGTGTGCGGATTGGGGCGGCCTATAAGGATATAGTCCCGCTTTTTGGCTGCGAAGGCCTTTCCCCTGAAGGCAGGAACAATCGCCCCCGCTCCCACCGCCGCCCCCACAATGCCTGTTTTTTTGATAAACTCTCGCCGTGTGATTTCTTCAGTCTTCTTCTTGTTTTTTTTCTCCGGCATCTTAACCCTCCTTTTAACAAATTAGTTCAATCATACATGTTACCTGGATTTTAAAAAATCCAGGTGTTAAATTCCGTATGGTTTCGTACCGGTGCGAGGATGGCCCTCCGTGGCAAAAAAGGCCAACACGAGATTTCACCTACAGGACTTACAGGTAAGGGTTATACACTGTGCGCATTCGTACGGTTCTTGTTTCGAGCAGAACAAATGTCACGGGCGGATGGAGCAAATAAGACGGGAAGCAGTAGCGCTCAGATATACCCGGTTCAGGTCGGGTTACGTCAGAGTCGATCTATGCTTACGCAATAGACAGAGGAAGAAAGCCGGCCTTGTGCACGGCAGGACACTCGCAAAATTGATTGTTTCATATTGCGAGACATATTTTTATAATATAAAACAATTTAAGCATGTCTTTCTGCGGTTTGTCAAACAGAAAATATTGTGGAATGGATCACCAGGAATATGGCTTTTGATCCTTTCCTATCCGTCACTGTTTTTAAGTGCCGGAAGCACCTCTTTGACAAAAAGGTCTACATCTCCCGGATCAAGAAATATCAGGATGAGGTGGGTCACGCCCGCTTCGGCATATTCCCTGAGTCGAAAAAGGCATTCTCTTGGGGAACCTGCTATTCTGTGCCTGATCTCCTGCCGGATCCGTGCCTTCATGAAATCGTCCCAGGACTCTTGTGGAATGATCCGACGCATCTTCTCGTAGCCCTCTTCCCTGCTTTGCCCCATAACGACAAAGTGGGCTGTACCGATGGCAAAATCCCCGACCTTGTCTCCGAGCATAGGCATAATCCTGGATACCATTCGGCTCACCTCATCCGGTGAATGCCCGTGCATGAGCCATCCGTCACCGAGTTCGGCGGCCAGTTCCATGCTCTTTCGAGAATCTCCTCCCACCCAAATGGGGGGTGATGGCTTTTGAAGAGGCTTGGGGTAAGATGTCGCCTCGTTCAAGGAATAATACTTCCCTTTGAAGTTGACTGCCCCCTCCTGCCACAGGGATCGAATGATCCGTATGGCTTCTCTTTCTCTTTCAATACGTTCGGCATGTTTCTCCCATGGTATGCGATAAGCACGAAACTCCTTTTCGTGCCATCCGGCGCCGACCGTGAGAATCAACCTTCCGCCGGAAAGCAGATCAAGCGTTGCGCCCATTTTGGCCAAGAGTCCGGGGCCCCTGAAGCTGGGAACCAGCACCATATGGGTGAGTTTGATCCTTTCGGTCTTTCCCGCCAGATAGGCCATTGCGGTCCAAGCCTCGTAACAACCGTCAAAATCCGGTCTCATGGGTGCAAAGGGCGACATGAGGTGATCATCACAACACATAAAATCAAACCCCTCGGTCTCCGCCCTTATCGCCATGTCTTCAAAAACTTTTTGTGGTACTTGTGGCAGAAAGAAGCCAAGTTTCATGCGCATCCCTTCTCCTTTTCTCTTGTTTAGAATTTTCGAACGCCCATAGGGGAGGCTCCGCCGATGAACGGATCGATCCTTTGAAGTCCCAGGGACATGCCGGGCGAGCTGGGTGCTGTGATCAATTGAAGAGTAGATCGGGCAGAAAAAGCGCAATCTGTGGAAACACAACCAGGAGAACAACGCAGAGGATCATACAGATAAGGAAGGGGACAATGCCTCTGAAGATATCCTGCATGGGAACATCTCTTGCGACGCTGCCGATGGCAAAAACATTCACACCGATAGGCGGGGTGATCTGCCCCATCTCCATCGTAAGCACGGTCACCACCCCAAACCAGATCGGATCAAAACCCAGGGCGACAATGGATGGAAAAATGGTGGGAAGGACGAGCAGGATCATGGGGATGACATTCAACAGGCACCCGAGAACCATAAAGAGGACGATGACGGCTGCAAATACGATATAACGGTTGACTTCCATCCCGGTAACGAATTCAGCCAGAAAAAAAGGCAACCTGGTTGCTGCGAGGAAATACCCCAGGATACTGACCCCGACCAGAATCATGAGAAGCTTGGTCGTGATCTTGAGGGTTTCCTCCAGAGACGAGATGATCATCCGCCTGTTCACGCGCCTCCTGAGGAGGGCATAGGCAAAGGCGCCGATGGCCCCGATGGCGCCCCCCTCCACCGGGCTGAAGATGCCGGCCAGAATCCCGCCAAGGATGAGCACGAAAAGCGCCAGCATGCCCACCACCCCTTTCAGCGACACCATTTTCTCCCTGAACGTCGTGCGTTCACCTTGAGGGGCCGTTTCAGGTCTGGCCTTTGACAGAAGAAAGATCGTCAGCATGAACAGTGCGGCCAGGAGCATGCCGGGGATCAGTCCTGCGATAAAAAGCCTGCCGATGGATTCTTCCGTCACGATGGCATAAAAAATGAACCCGACACTCGGGGGGATCAATATGCCCAGGGTCCCTCCGGCGGCCAGACAACCGGTTGCCATCCGCATGCCGTAATGCTTCTTCTTCATTTCCGGAACAGCAATCGTCCCCATGGTAACGGCGGTAGCCAGGCTGTCCCCGCAAACCGCCGAGAACCCGGCACATCCTGCCACGGAAGACATGGCGAGTCCCCCCGGCAGTCTCCCCAGCCAAATGTTCGCGGTCGTAAAAAGGTCCTGGCTGATCCCCGACTGATAGGCGAACTCTCCCATGAGGATAAACAGGGGCACAACCGTCAGCATGTAAGAGGCCGCGGTGTTGTACGAGGCGATCGCCAGGTTACTGAATGCCGGCGGCAGACCTCCGTAAACGACGACCATCCCCAGGAATCCGGTAAATCCCATGCCGAACCCTATGGGCATGCCCAATAAAATGAGTGTGAACAGAAGACACATCCCCAGCAGACCGATTGTCGAACCACTGAGACTCTCAGGGAGAAGTCCGAATACCGGCGTTGCCACCAGAATCACGGCGAGTGCCAGGGAAGGGATGAGCCAGGGCCACCGGCGGTCTTCCAGGGTCTGTTTCAGGGCCTTTAAAAAATCCAGCAACACCACCAGCGCCAGTAACAGCGCACCCAGGGCGGCAACGAATCGAAAAATCCAAACAGGGATTTCGAGTGCCATACTCACTTCATGGATTCGGATCTTTTTGATACCTTCCATGATCAGTTGTGAAGACACCAGGAAAAAAAAGACTGAAGAGATGAGGCTCGTGAAGGTGTCGAGGATATGTTGTACCCATTTTGGAAACTTGGATATCAGCAGGTCGATTCGAATGTGACCGTCATCCAGCTGTGTAAAGGCCAACCCGAGATAGACGATAAAGAGCATGAAAAATTCTTCAATCTCAATACCTCCGGGGATGGACCCTTTAAAGGTCAACCGAGAAACAACATCGATAAAGACGGGAATCGGCATGAGAAAAAGGAATCCGGCCGCGGCATAATTAAAAAGGCCGCTTATCGGTGTGATGAATCTTTCCAAAACGACCACGGAATTTTTCTGTCTTTCCGCCATTGCAATGTCCCCCTCCGTCCCTTCAGACCCTTTCCAGAAAGACGGGGCCATGAAACGATATCCTGGGGGCCCCGCCTCTACCGACCGGCGGACTGCACTTATTGTGCGAGTTCCTTTCCTAAACGTATGGCCGTTTCCCGCATCTCACCGGCATTTTTGTAGCCCTTCTCTTTCATCTCCTTGACCCATGCATCGTGAATACCCTGAACTTTTGCTATCCACCTTTCCTTTTCCGCAGGCGGCAGGGAATAGAACTCGTGTCCTTCCTTTTTAAAGGCCACCGAATCCTTTGCTGCGCCGTCATCGAGGGTTTTTCCAAAAATTCGGGTTAATTCGACGCCCGTCATATCATCGAGAATCTTTTTCAGATCCTCCGGTAATTGGTCGTATTTCTTTCGATTCATGCCTCCCCAGAAAGGGTTCACATAGAGGCCTATCAATGTGTGATATTTTGCGGCATCAGAAATCTTCTTTGCCCGAATCGGGGCAAGCGGGCATAACACGCCATCCGCCATACCTCTTTCCAGGGCGAGGTAGGTATCGTTTGGTGTCATCTCAACGGGGTTGGCTCCGAGGGCCTTTACCCTGCTCCTTGCGATCGGATCCCACGCAATGATTTTCATGCCCGCGAGGTCATCCAGGGTGCGGACGAGCTTTTTCGTCGTATGGAGTTCAAAGGGGGCGCTCACATGCAGCCAAAGGAATTTGATATCCTTATACTCCTCTTTGAATTTAGGGAATTTTTCATAGATTTCCATTGCGGCCAGACTTCCGGAGCCTGCCGTACTGAACGTAAGCGGTAAGGCAATCACATCGGCCAAGGGAAATTTTCCGGGGGTGTGGGCCTGCGGGGCAAATGCGATATCCACGGCACCGGACACCACGGCACCGTAATGTTCTTTTTGAGGGGTCAAAGCACCCGGCGCAAAATAGTTGATGACCAATCTCCCGCCGCTCTTTTCCTTTACATCTTCTAGCCACGGCATGATACCGTTCACAATCGACGGGTGTTTCGGGAAATACTCACTGGCGAATTTTAACACATACTTTTTTTCGCCCGACCTGGCCGGCATACTAAAGGCGAAAAAAACGGCTATCGCGATAAAGCCGCCCCAAAATACCTTCGTTGAAAATAATTTTCTCATTTTTTCCTCCTTTCCATTCTTGAAGGGTTTGACATAGAGAAGATATCTTTTCATCCGTCGCCAACTGCTTGTCTCGTCTGAAAGAATAGGCAAACTGAGAAAAGCAGTTCTCCGACTATTCTTCCTCGGTGGCCACGCACAAGGCCGAATCCGGATTATACCCGCGCAGGCCTTCCACCGTTGCGACCTTCTTCGGTCCCGGTTGTGCGGCCCCCGGCACCCTAAAGGTTTTGACATCCATTCTGGAAACCGCCTTTTCCTCGGGCCTCTCTAGCTGCGGCACCCATTCATAGGGGACACGGTAGGCCCTGTAGACCATATTTATTTTCATCAATTCTCCCCAATAGGGGCTGATATACTCCCAAACGATTTCATGCGCGCCGGTCACTTCTATGATGCGTCCCCCCGATCCTTCTGTAATGAGCGTATTCCCGTTGAGCAATCGCTGGGCGGAACTGATAAAGGGACTGTAAAACCGATTGCTGTCGACAGGATGGATATAGCCGGCCTCAAGGGGCGTATACTGCCAGACAAGCTGCAGTGTCGTCGGGTCAAATTCCAGGACTCGGGAATAATCTCTCAGGGCGTTTTGAAAACCGGTGGGAGACCCGGGGTTAGGCGCCCCGTAACCGGCCCACCCGCCGTTGTCGAAGACCAGGATGTTCCCTTCACCCGGAAGCCCTTTTGGAATCATGTGGGCATGATGTTGTCCGATAATCCACCCCAGCGCCTTGAGCGCTTTGCTCCGATCATAATTGGGCCCCAACTGCCAGACAATCTTTCCTGACTGTTTGTCCGTGATGGCTATGATATTGGTTTCCCGGCCGTCCCAGATGATATTGTCAGGATGAAAACGTTCGTCCCCGGCCTCATACCATCTGTTGGGACCAAGGGTCGACATGGTATTCATGTGCATCCAGTCACCCATCCCGCCCCCTGAGGACTTGAAGTTGGGGTGGCGGCACAAGATATTCCTTGCTTCTTCATCAAACCCCATTTCATCAAAGTGTTCGCTGCACACCCACTCCCAGATGATATCGCCTTCCCAGTTCACCTCGATAATCGTGTCATCGACAAGGGGTTTGTCGGAAATCTCAGGGTTCTTCTCATTCTTGTGACACAAAATCAGCGTATTCCCTTTGTCCACCAACGGGTCCATACCGGGCGCATAGTAACCCACGGGATTGCCTTCCCGCTGATAGTCATGGTGCTGTCGGGCCATCCACTCACCTTCTTGACCGGGATCTTCGATGTACTCGTACTGATCGAATTTCCACACAATATTTCCGTCCCAGCCCACCTGCACCAAATCGATCTGGTCCTGCATGCCGTATCTCGGATCTCTTTCCCCGGTATGTCCCATAACAAACCCGCCCGGAAGGAGTTTATTGGGAAATCCATGAAGACCCTTCCACAACTGAACTTCACCGCCGTTCATGTCGATCAGCAGTGCCCCCAGCTCCTTGGCCTGAAAAATAGTGTATCCGTTCCAGCATTTTTCAGGATCGTATATCGTTGTTCCAGTAGGATAAACACTCGGATAAGTCATGGTTGCCTCCTCAAACCCTGTTGGTTGATTTTCATGTCCTGTTTATATTACTCTTCGCTCCTGTAATAGAGCTGTTTGGAAATCAGTGCGGCTGTTTCTTTTACCAAAGAAACAATGGGAGAACCTTTCTCCCATGTAATGCCTTGGGAAAGACCGGCCACGACCACCGCAGCAACAGGCGTTTTTTCGTGGTTAAACACAGGGACCCCTACGGCATTAATGCCGATGTTGACCTCCTCATTGTCAAAGGCGAAACCCATTTTGCGAATTTCCTTCAATTGCTTTCGAAGTATCACCGGATCCGAAATGGTGTTTTCGGTCAAACGGTGCATTTTCCCCTTCATGAACTTTCTTCTCATTTCAGGTGAAGAGAATGCCAGAATGGCCTTTGCCCCGGCCGCGGCATGCACGGGCCGCCTGTTTCCGACGTATCCCTTAATCCTTACGGGGCCAAAACCCTCTGCGATGTACGCAATAACCGAACTTCCTCCCGAAACGACTTCCAAAACAATGGTCTCTTTCAGCCTGTCTCTGAGATCATCGACATAGGGTTTTGCAATCTGTGTGAGATTGCTGTCCAGGGAGACATTTACCGCCGTTCCAAGATCGATGATGGACTTCCCCAGCACGTATTTCTTTGTGCGGGATACTTTTCGAACAAACCCATAGGCCTCGAGAACACGGAGAAGACGGCTCGCCGTTGATTTATGGAAGCCCAGCTTTTCGCTTATTTCTACCGTGCCCATTTCGTTGTTTTTCGGTCGAAATACCAGCAAAATCTCCAAGGCTTTTTCAAGAGATCTGTGGGTGGTTTGCTTTTTTTCCATTTTATTCGTATTCGATGACCCGACTCATTCCTTCTCAATTTCCGTTTTTCTCTGGTATCTCCGCGCCGCCGTACGGTGTTTAAACATCTCGTTTCCTGCCATTTTGGGGACGTTTTTCATCATTTCATTTGTAGAGGTTTCCGGATCGAATATTTTCAACACATAGGGCTCTTGGGAACTTCCGGTCACCTTAGAGATGAATTCGGCCGTTTCACCTATTTCATCCGGCGACAAATAGGCTATTTTCGGTTTCTCATCTTTCTGTCTTAGGATCGGGGCCACCGTGGTATAAAATGCATATTCCGGAAATTTATTCACCAACGACACACTCTTTTCAATTTCGCCCGCTTCTATTTCTTCCCCAAGCAGAATGTCATATAGCCTCACGGGTCCCAGGACTTCCATGTAAACGCGATCCCCCAGATTTTCTTGAAGCATACGCGCAAGCACGGAGGCATTCTTCCCATTGGTTTCGAGTTGTAACCGAAATCCGTTTTTTTTCAAATATCCCAAGAGATAGGCCAAATCATCGGCGCTTGAGGGGTCTCCTTTAGACAGGTGGATCCCGCCTATCCACCCCGCAGTCATTTCATTCCTTCCAATGAAACCTTCCAGGTCCATCCCTCCCACCAGATAGGAAAGTATGACGGAAAGCCCCTGTCTAACGATATTTCCATACGATAATACAGGGAATTCGATACCTTCTCTGCCTCTAACGATGTCCTTTCGATGCGCCCCATAAAATTTCCGGAAGGCGTCCTTACCGTTACCCTTTATGTCGGCCTCTTCAAAGACGATGCCCTTTTCGTCCATAAAGCGTTTTACGATTTTGCACTTCGCACAGCCCATGGCGGTGAATAGCGTTCGAACCATGTGTTTCGGCCTCTCCCCAGATCAGCAAAGAGAATTGGAAAATCAAAAAATCCAAAGCCTCTTTACATTTATTGAAAAACAAAACAGGCAATAGTTGCATTTAATGCAACTTTGTATGCAAACAATGCAACACAAGAATACTTGATTCATCATTCCATGTCAAGTCATTCCATGGACAGAGAAACCATAACCAAATAGACTGGATGTGATTCCGAACCGCTTCATGGTGGACCGGGCCTCAAAAATTATCGCTTGACACAATGAGGATATAGAGACGTAATAGGGGATAAAGTGGGGAAGGCAACCATCAACATCAGTATGGAGACAGTGACTCGCGGCGCCGCATCATCATCGGCTGTGCCGGAGGAAGACGAAATCATGGAACAAGGAGAGTCGTTCGAAAAAATCGTGCTAACGGCCAAAACGATCCACCCTCGGGCTAAAGAAAAGACTTGATGAAGTCCGCGGCCTCACGTTTTCCTCTGTAAATACCGAAATGGCCTTCGCAGAGAATGTCCGGTTCAAGGGAGAGCATCAGATTCAGGGACCTGCGGTAATCATCGGGGTTGGAGAGGAGGACCTCTTCATTGATGGGGCCGTGGACGTCCTGGGCGAAAAGGACCTTCAAGCCTTCCGACTCCGTCAGATAGACCAGTGATCCAGGGGAATGGCCGGGAATATGGATCGCGTGAATGCGACCCTCACCCAGTTCGATCTCATTGCGATGCCCCTTCAGTTTTATATCGATCTCCAGGGGATCGAGGGTTGAACCATACCACTTTGCGCCGGTCACCACATCGTTCCCCTCTTCCAGATAGCGGGCATCCAGTTCATGGGCGACCACCCGGCACCCGCACCATTCTCTGACCCCGACAATGCCCCCCGTGTGGTCGAAATGGGAGTGGGTGATCAGAAGGTACTGGATCTGATCCGGCTCCACACCGCAGGTCCTGATGTTATCAAACAGGCGTTTTTGAGCATGACCGCACCCCGCATCCACAAGAGCGGCGTTTCCGCCGAAATCGATAAGGTAGATCGCGCCGTCGCCCGCGGCCGTCAGGCCGTCCCCTCCCACCTGGAAGATTTCACGTGTAATAGCCATGGCCATCCTTACTTTTTTCGCTGGACATTGACAGAGTTTATCAGAAAAAACCGTTTTCGTACGGGCGCTAATTGAGCCCCAGGCCGATGACGAGCCCGACGGCGATCCCGAGTCCTATAAATATGGCCCCGACCACAATCCCAACGGCCACGTTTTTCGCAGCCAGCTCCTGGGATGTATCGAAAGGCGTCATTTTATCGAACAGCTTGTAGCCTGCGGCCATGAACACAAGGGTCAGCACCGCGCCGAAAACGGCGTAGAGAAAATTCAAAATGGCTATGGACACTTCCATCAATGCAATACCTCCGTAATCGTTTCTATCTTTTTGACATATCCGATGGTTTCTTTACTGTTTTTTCCCGTAATGACAGGAAGTTCCTTTTCAATGGATTCCCACAGATTCGGGTTCAGGCCCTTTTTTTCAGCGGCCCTCTGGGCCTTGATGACGTTGCCTTTACCTGCATTGTAGGACCCGAAGGTAAAATTCAAACGATCCCGAAACGGTCGCTTCGCCTTCCAGGTCACCCAGAGTTGCCGGTCGTAATAAATACCGGCTGCGATATTCCAGCGCGGCTGCTTACGTGTGCCTTTGATGGCCGGGTGCTTCTTGCGGATCTCTTTGAAGGTGCGGGGCATGATCTGCATGATGCCCTCCGCGCCCACGTGCGATTTGGCGTTGGCATTCAACCGCGACTCGGCCACGGCCTGGGCCTTGAAATGCCGCCAGTCAAAGGCCGTACCGAAATACCGTTTCGTGTATTTCGAGAAATAGTTGTCGAACTTTTTTACCCTCTTGTATCTCTCGTACGCCGCTGACGGCACCGGCAGTACGAGGATAAACGCCAAAATGGCAAAAACCCCGCAGGTCACAGATTTATAATAAAATTTATCCAAAAACGATCTCATCGCTGTTTCCGATAAACAGATCACTCCGGGATCCATGACGACCCGTCCCTTTTGCGACAGGATACCCCAACTCGAGCATCATTTTCACCGCCACAAGGCCGGTACAATGATTACAGGCCAGGACCTTAAAGTTGGCGTTTGCAATATCCCTGATCATTTTCTCCTTTTTAGGATCCAGCCTCTCCTGCGGCGCGATGTGAAGGCCCCCGTAAAGGGCATATAATTGATCCCCTCCGACGATGTTGTTTTGGGCAAATTTTACAAAAGTGGGAACGCTTTGATGACAGCACCCGGTGACGCACACGAGTCCTTTGTCTTTCACATTGAAGTACAGGGACTCCTCTCCCCTAACCTTGAAAATAATGGGCAGATCAAATGCCACGCCGGCACAGCCTTCGTAAAGTTTGTTGACATGACCGGGCTGGAGCTGGACCAGATCTCCCCTGTGCGTGATGCCGTTTCTCACGCTTGGTGTCAAATATTCCGCTCCCCTCAAGTAGTGCCGTCCTTCAGCAAGAAAAGTACTCGGAATAAAAACCTTGATCCCGGGGTTGTATTTGAGGGTCGTTTCCAGACCGAAAAAATGGTCGAAGTGCTCATGGCTGATAAACAGGAACTCGATTTCTCCATTGGAGAGCATCTTATCGATGCCCTCTCTCTTGAAACATTCGTCCATGTATTGGCTGTTCCAGCCCGTATCCAGGAGGAATTTGTGATGACGTCCGTCAAGGGTTTCCATGTCAATCAGAGAACAACTCCCGGCACCGTTTTTGGGATCAAAGGGGATCGTCCACTGGTTTGGATTGGCGCGGATGCCTCCCGCCTTTTTGAAATCGCCGACAAGGGTCTTTGTATCAAACCATCCTGTTTCCGAGACGCACTTGATCTTCACACGTTTGCACTGTCCGATGTCACACTTGCCGCTTGCCTGGGCTTCTAGGGGTGTTGAGAGAACCGCTTTTTCCAGGGCCAACACGGCACCTCCGATGACCGCCGTCTTCATGAAATCTCTTCTGTTCATCTCTGTCATATCGCCCTCCCGTAGCGAGGTTCATGTTTGAATAGCAGATGGAACCCGAATCGTTGATGGAAGAAATATTCCAATGCAGTTAGGCTGTGAAATTTATCTAAAAAATGCGCATAGCTGTTTCAATCGGTCTTGCCCCCTAAAAATACCCGGATCACCTCCTCTCCCTTGATACCCTTGTTGTTATTAAGTCCTATTTAAAACACAATTTAGAGATGAACGGTACGGTGTGTCAAGGTTAATTCGACCCTTTGCTCATATGAGCCTAAGTGAAAATTGTAGGATTAGAGGATTCGGTTTTGCCTTGATCCCAATGTGGTATAAATAGATGTAAGTGATCAACAACGAAATTAACTTTGTTCCTTTTGGAAATCCTTGACAAAATTTGCGGACGAAACGACGGATACAGGACTTGGTGAGAAATTTAGAAGGTGTTCGTCCCCGGAGATGATGACTTCAGCTTTTCCTTCCAAAGCACACCATATGAACTTGTCATCGGATGGATCTTCAGCGACATATGATTTGCCGGATTTTACCGTAATCACCTCGAAATAAGGCAGGGTGGATCTTTTCGTCAAACAATAGAGGTCGCGTCAATGATTCCGGGCAAAGGAACAGACCGTGGGTCCGACTATCCGGAACCAGTCTGTGACACCCATAATAAAAGAAAGGGTCGTCACGCCGGGATTAAAGGCAATCCTGTCGTTTTCGAGTATCGACGCATCCACATACAGGTCAAAGGGGAGGATGTCCCTTCCGAATGGCGGCAAGGCACCCTTTTCGACTCCGGCAAGCTCTTTCAATTCGTCATCTGTAGCAAAACGAAGCTTCTGGGATTTCAATATCTTTCGTATTTTGTTTGAGTCCGCTTCCAGCGCGGCCGACAGAACAAAGAGGTGGTACACCCCGTGTTTGTCCTTAAACATGAGAGTCTTGCCGCCGATTTTTTTCTCTTCACCCCTGGCCATTGCCGATTCGTCGCAGGTGCGGACGGCGGCGTGGCGCCGCTCCTGATAGTCGATCCGGTTGGTTTTAAGAAATGAACGTATTTTTTCAGTGAGGTCCATGGTCGTTTATTATTGAGGTTGCCTCTGAGGGTTGAGTGTTTCCCTAAATTCCTGCCCGGCCCTGGGTCCGAACGGCCTGAACCGGTGGGCCGATCGAGATTGTAGCATCCCGTAAAATTATGTCAACCGGACCTGCCCTGATCCACCATCAATGCATCATCTCTCCCATGCATCGAGGGATTTTCATACCACCGGAAGCGCAAACGTGCGTTCCCTCCTCCGGGCCATAGGCCCTGCTGGCCGGAGGCCTTGCCACGCATCATTCATACGCCCTATTCGTCAATCCTCGCTTTTTACAGCATTCGAGTTCACACAAACCATAGAAGAATATTCATGTTCTGAATTTTTAGGAAAGGATGTATCTCATTTTTTCAGTTAGGCCTTTCACAAAGTCCCTGCCACGTGCGGTATTGAAGCCGCCTAAAGTTTATTTCTTTGATAACGCCGACGTGATCGGGGACAAAGGGGCGCGTTTCGAAAATCTCGTGGCGACCTCTTTGCTGAAACGCCTGCATTTTTTGGAGGACCGCGATGGTTACCGTTATGAATTGCGTTACATCAGGGACAAGGAAGGAAGGGAAGTGGATTTCGCCGTGATTAAAGAAGGGGTACTGGAAGAAGTCATTGAAGCAAAATATGGCGATGAGGACGTTTCAAAATCCCTTCTTTATTACAAAAAGCGATTGAACCCAAAGCGGGCGACACAAATCGTGGCCGGGATTAAACAGCCATACGACAAGGAGGGAGTGCGCGTTACAAATCCAATCTCCTTTTTTGACCGGTTCTTTGATTTCTGATGGGTGGTCGAAATTCTCAACACTCACCGCAAGCTGATTTTTCTCTCACCGAAACAATAAACTTGACTGCTACCTGATAGCGTACTTCTCCTTCAGGACTTGAGCGGCCGCTTTGATGTCTTCCTTGATGATGCCGGCGGAACGCTCGATCTCATCCCGGATGTCTTCCACCGGCAACGCAATGATTTTCTCCAGACCGTTTCGCCCGATCCTGGCCGGGACGCCGAAGCTCATAGAGTCGATGCCGTCTTCTTCCTTGACGAGGCCGTATTCCTTTTCCAGAACGGCAATAACAGGCTGGATCTCGGCTTCGCCCAGGATCATACACCGAAGCATATCCACTGCAGCCCTTGCAGGACCCGCGGAGGCGCTCTGCCCTGTCTCGTTTACAAAGTGGGTGCCGCCCTTTTTGGCCTGGTCCATCACTTCGTTGATCCTTCCGGGATCAATACCTTCCACACGCGCAAACACGTCCAGGGGAATACCGCCCACTGTGAAAAATCTGGGACTGGCGACCATGGAATCCCCGTGTTCGCCAAAGACGATTCCCTGCATGTCGTTTCCGGAAAGTCTCAGCACCCCGGATAAGGCACGGCAGATTCGGCGTGCATCCAGATTCCCGGCCTGCCCCATAATGTTTTCCCTGGGAAATCCTGTGACCTTGTATCCTACCCAGGTCATGACCGTGACGGGATTTCCCATGAAGACCAGGATGGGGAGATCCACTGCCGCGCATCCCCCGTATAGATCCTTGATCTGCAGGCAGGTCTTGGTAATCACGCCCGTATTTATCGCCAGGAGGTCCCTTCGGCTCTGGCCCTCCCTTCGGGGCACACCCACACCGATAAAGATCACATCAAGACCCGCCATATCATCCACTTGGTTCGTTCCCGCGATTCGGGGACGCCGGATGGTATTGGCCTTCAGATCATCGATCCAGGCCCCTGCCCTGTTGGGATAATCGCCCTTTGGCCGCCCGTAAAAGACGATCTCCTTTCCCAGACCCTCGTCGACCAGGGTGAGCACCACGTCCCTTGAGACGTTCCCGAATCCCCAGATACCAATTTTGTCTCTCTCCTTCACCCTTTCAAACAATCTGCAACTATCAGAAGGTGCACTGTCCATAGTCTCTCCCAAATGCTTGTTCTGATTAGAAACGTATTATAAAAAAATTAGCAACAGGCCGAGAGAAAGTCAACACCTACCCTCAAAGGTCGTTCCCGAAGCATGCCCATCCAGAATTCCGTTGACGGTCACCCCCTGTTCTTTTATTCTAATACATTAAAATGAAAGCTTTCTGAGTCTCTCTTATGAAATATGACTATAACTCAAATGTTATCATAAAAGAACTCTATGAATAATAAGACTCCCTCCAGCACTGTCGAACCGCCAAAAAAACTGTTTCAGATACAGAAGGTGATGCTCCGGGTTTGCTACGCCCTGATTCCCATCGTGATCGCCTCGGTTTATCTTTTCGGTTGGCGATCCCTCACGCTCATTGGCCTGGTCTTTGTATTCGGGATTTCAACCGAGGCCCTGTTCACACTTCATCAGGGAAAACCTATCACGTCGGCCGTCTTCGTGACCTGCCTGATTTTCTCACTCTCCCTTCCGCCCACCATCCCTTTTTGGATGGCCGTCATCGGTATCGTGGCCGGCGTCGCACTCGGGAAAATGGTCTTCGGGGGTTTTGGTCAGAACATCTTTAATCCGGCCATGGTGGGTAGATGCATCATCTATATCACCTTCCCCGTCCAGATGACGAACCTCTGGGTCCAACCCATGTGGGGAGGCCTGGGCGGTTTTGTAAAATGGTCAGGTTTTCCGGACGCCGTCACCCTGGCCACACCTCTCCAAAATCTGAAACTGGGGATATCTGTTCCTATTCAAAGCCTATTCATCGGCAATATTCCGGGCTCCCTCGGTGAAACGTCCGCCCTCCTGATCCTTTTGGGCGGTCTCTATATCATTTACAAAAAAGCGGCGTCCTGGCGCCTGGCACTCTCCTGTCTCCTGGGGGGAGTTATTCTGAGCGGAATACTCCACGCCACGGGTGTCGGCAACATTCCGTCGCCCCTCTCCACACTGCTTTCCGGCTCCTTTCTCTTCGGCACGGTCTTTGTGGTGACGGAGCCGATTTCAGGCGCCAAGACGAATACGGGACAGTGGATCTACGGCTTCATGATCGGTGGACTCGCCGTCGTCTTGCGGGGCTTTTCTAATTTTTCCGAAGGCATCATGTTCTCGGTTCTTCTTATGAACGCCTTTGTCCCGATTCTGGATCAGACGGTTCGTCAGCTCCAGGCCCCCAAAAAGGTGGCTATATGAAAAAACGCCTCTTTTCCGTTTTATATATGTTTGTCCTCACACTGTGCTTCACCTCTATCGTGAGCGCCGTGAAGTACTTCAATGACGAGCGCATCGTGACCAACCAGAGGGTGAAACTCCAGAGGATTGTCCTCAAGGTACTGAACATCCCGATTGAAAAAAGCACTTCCGATGAACAGGTCGTCAAAACCTTCGATGCCAGGATCAAGACCATCGACTTGAAAGACAAAACCCTTTATGTGGGATATGAAGAAGATGGTCAAACCATCCTCGGTTATGCCTTTCCCGTCGGAGGACCGGGCTTTTGGGGCCCGGTTTACGGTATGACGGCCGTGGATCCCAAAGCCACCAGAATTATCGGGATTGCCTTTTACAAGCACTCCGAGACCCCCGGACTCGGAGGCAGAATTTCGGAGAAGTGGTTCTCCGATCAATTCAAGGACTTACCCCTCCATCCCGTGAACGGAGACAAAAAGATTTTCTACTTGAAACCAGCGGGTCCGGGGAAGGCGCCCAATGAGCTGGACGCCGTCACCGGCGCAACCGGTACGAGCCGCGCCGTGGAGGCCTTTTTAAATCAGGAACTGCAGAGATTTCTGAAAAAATTTCGGGAAACCACGATTCGCTGACCAGTACCGTATGACACGGGCATTGCAGGGCTTCGATGTAAGCCTGGATCATCACGGATCACTAAGGATACATAGATGAATTCATTTTTTACTTACCCAACATACTTTTTAAACTCCGGTTCCCATCCACATAGCGGAAAGCAGGGACGGGCATTTTCCCGGAACGGCGTATTTTGGCCCTGAATCAGGAGAGATGAAAGGCCAAAATCCCGCAGAGAGCGGAGCCATGGACGGCGGAGTCCCGCTGAAAGCGGGATAGTGAAGAGAACATGCCCGCCCCTGCTTGGAGCGGGAAAGGCTATTGTGCTCAAGGATTATGTTTAAGTATTTTTAAAATCCCAGACATAAGGATCGTACAACCGATGCCCAAGCCACCCACCGGTAAACAAATTTTCCTCCAGGGACTTTGGAATGATAATCCCGTCCTGAGACAGGTCTTGGGGATCTGTTCCACGCTCGCGGTGACCAATCTGGTCTTGAACACGCTGGTCATGAACGCCGGTCTCATCTTCACGCTGACCATGTCCTGTCTGACCGTTTCCCTGCTCCGGAAGTATACGCCCATGCGCATCCGCATGATGGCCCAGACCCTGATCATCGCCTCCTATGTCATCATCGTGGATATCGCCCTTCGGGCCCACCTTCCGGACATCAGCGAGGCCCTCGGCCCTTATGTAGGCCTGATCATTACCAACTGCATCGTCATGGGACGGTGTGAGGCCTTTGCCAGGAACAATCCGCCCTGGCCGTCCCTTCTCGACGCCCTGGCCGTCAGTCTCGGGTATGCCGGTGTGCTCCTCGTTATCGCGTTGGTCCGCGAACCCCTGGGGTTCGGAACGATCCTGGGTTTTCAGATCATGCCCGGGGGTTTTACGCCCTGGACGATCATGATCATGGCGCCGGGCGCCTTTTTCACCCTGGGTATCCTGGTATGGATCCTGAGGGCTTACTTCCCCAAGACGGCGGGGGAGGTCGAACATTAAAAAAACCGGGCCAGAAGGCCCGGTTTTGGCCTGCCCCCGGAGGGGCATAATAGTTACAAGTGACTAAAGTGTCGAGTGACTAAAGTTGCGGTGTCGCTCCGCGACCTTCATCAAAAAAACGATCACAATAAAGAGAACGGAATTTCAATGTCTCATGAAAAATTGGATGACCGGCGTGATGGAGTGATGAAAAAACCTTCTGCTCAACTAAGGAAACTTAGATGGTTCAAATAGATACAGGCACACTCTTCTTCGCTGCAATCTTCACGAACAACATCCTCCTGACCAATTTTCTGGGACTGTGCCCTTTTCTGTCCATATCAAGAGAGTACCGGTCCTCTCTGGGCCTGGGCGCAGCGGTCGTCTTTGTGATGACTTGCACATCCGTCATCAACTATTTGGTCTATTATTATGTACTCCTGCCCCTGAATCTGGAGCACTTCCGATACATCGTCTTCATTGTCGTCATCGCGGCCTTTGTCCAGTTGGTGGAAATGGCCGTGGAAAGATTTTTTCCGGCCCTCTATTACGTCCTGGGGATTTTTCTGCCCCTTATCACGGTAAATTGCGCCATTCTCGGGGCTTCCCTCTTTCTGATCATCAGGAAATACACCTTCTGGCAGTCCATGGCCTACGGAGCCGGGAGCGGCATCGGCTGGATGCTGGCCATCATCGCCGTCGGGGCTATCCGGGAAAAAATTCAGAAGAGCGCCAAGCTCCCTAAGGGATTGGAGGGCCCGGCCATCACCCTGATCATCACGGGCCTGATGGCCCTCGCCTTCATGGCCTTCAGCGGGATGATTCAGATCCAATAGGGGTTCGCATGACGTGGACTTCTTTACTGATCGCTTTTTTTAATGAAAGTCGCGAAGCGAAACCTCAAATTTAGTCACTCGACACTTTAGTCACTTGTAACTATTGTTCCCTTTGGGATTAAACCAAAGCCTGGTCCTCTGGGCCAGGATTCTTAACTGAGTATTGTGCATATGATCCAACTCATCATCAGTCTCCTGATTCTCAGCGGTATCGGTGCACTTCTTGCATTTCTGCTTGAAGTGGCGGATTCCTATCTGGCCGATTACGGTGAAAAGCACATTCTGATCAACGAGCAAAAGGACCTGGTGGTGAAGGGTGGAACGCCCCTGCTCTTTGCGCTCTCCGAACAGAACATCTTTATCCCTTCGGCATGCGGCGGGAAAGGCACCTGCGCCTACTGCAAGGTCAGGGTCCATGAGGGGGGCGGTCCGGTGTTGCCCACAGAGACCCCTTACCTCTCCCCCACAGAACTTGAACAGCACATCAGACTGTCCTGCCAGGTCAAGGTCAAGGAAAATCTAAAGATAGAAATTCCGGAAGAGATATTCCTTGTCAAAGAATTTCAGGTCAGGGTCGAAGGGATCGAGGACCTGACCCCGGAAATCAAAGGGGTTCATTTTAAAATACTCAGCCCCGAGGAAGGCATTACGTTCAGGCCCGGACAATATGTTCAACTCCACATCCCCAAATACAAATTGACCAGCGGCCCCGAATATCGCGCCTATTCCATCTGTTCTTCGGCTCATGACAAAGACCGTCTGGATCTGGCTATCACCAAAACAAAAGGCGGGGCCGTTTCCACCTATGTCCACGAGGTCCTAAAGGTCGGCGAAGAACTCGTTATCAGCGGACCTTTCGGTAAATTCGTTTTAAGGGAATCCGATCGCGATATTCTTCTGATTGCCACGGGATCGGGGCTTGCACCGGTCAAGTCTATCCTTGACCAAATCAAAACAGAACAGATCCACAGGAAAACCATACTCTTTTTCGGTGCCAAAACGTCGAAGGACCTTTTTTTCAATGACTACCTGAGAGGTCTTGAAAAGGAGATAGACGACTATACGTATACCCCCACCCTTTCCCGCGCAACGGAGGATGACCGATGGCAGGGAGAAAAAGGACGGGTGACCCATCTTATAGAAAAATACATACCGGATAATCTTAACACGGATGTCTATATCTGCGGCGCCCCGCCCATGGTCGAGTCCTGTGTGAAACTTCTTACCCAAAAGGGCGTTCCTGAAGAAAATATCTGTTACGATAAATTTGGCTAGTTTCCTCTAAAATCCGGTGTTCATGGTCTCAAAATACATGTTTCACCCTATTTTGCATCGGCGTTTCCTGGTCTATTGTTGATCGAGTAAACCCCAGTGTTGCATAAAAAAAAATCATATTTTTTGACAGGATTAACGAAATCAACAGGGTCCTTAGAGTTTACGTTTGGCCTTCTTCATAAAATTCAACGAAAATCCTGTCAATCCTGTTTATCTTGTCTGATTTTTTGTCTTTATATGTCTCACTGAAACGGTAGATTACTTGCGATCAAGGGAACTTAAAAGGAAAGGCCGACCATGAATTTCGAACATGACGTGGTGATTGTCGGGGCAGGACTTGCAGGGTTGAGGGCGGCCGTGGAAGTCACCGGTCGGGCCGACGTGGCCCTGATCAGCAAGGTCTATCCCACGCGATCCCATTCCGGCGCCGCCCAGGGAGGAATCGCCGCCGCCCTGGGAAATGAAGAGCCCGATTCCTGGGAATGGCACATGTACGACACGGTCAAGGGCGGTGACTTTCTTACGGATCAGGACGTGGCGGAAATCCTGGCCCAGGACGCCCTCCGTGCGGTCTATGAACTGGAACACCTGGGGGTTCCCTTCAACCGGACCCCTGAGGGGACTATTGCCCAGCGGGCCTTTGGAGGACACACCGCCGAATTCGGCAAAAAGGCGGTAAAAAGGGCCTGCCACGCCGCGGACCGCACCGGGAGAGTCATCCTGGATACACTTTACGGCCATGCCCTTCGGAAGGGCATCAAGGTCTACGAAGAATTTCAGTTGATGGACCTGATCAGGACGGATGAGGGTATCGCGGGGCTTGTGGCCTATGAACTGGCCACGGGAGAAATCCACACCTTTCATTGCAAGACGCTCCTGATTGCCACGGGCGGTTTCGGAAAGGTCTTCAGGACCACCTCCAATTGCTTTGCCAATACGGGAGACGGCGTCCACCTGGCTTACAGATCCGGGATACCCCTTCAGGACATGGAATTCGTACAGTTTCACCCGACGGGCATTTACGGCCTCGGGGTGCTCATCAGCGAGGCAGCCAGGGGAGAGGGCGGCATCCTCCGCAATGGGGACGGGGAGCGGTTCATGGAGAAATACGCCCCCTCTCTCAAGGATCTCGCTCCCCGGGACATGGTCTCCCGGGCCATTGCCGAAGAGGTGCGGGCAGGCAAAGGGATTGACGGCAAGGATTTCGTGCACCTGGATCTGACCCATCTTGGAGAAGAACGCCTTGCAGAGAAGCTCTCCGACATCTCGTCTTTTGTCCGGATCTATCTAGGCCTCGAACCGAACACGGACCTCATCCCGGTTCAACCCACCTGCCATTACATGATGGGCGGCATCCCGACCAATCCGCAGGGGCAGGTTCTCGATCAGAACCATGAGGCGGTCAAGGGCCTTTACGCCGCCGGGGAGTGCGCCTGCGTATCGGTCCATGGCGCCAATCGACTCGGCTGTAACTCCCTGCTCGACCTGGTGGTCTTCGGCCGGAGGTCCGGCCGGCAGATGGTCCGGGACCTCAAAACGCTTACCCTTTCCCCGCTTCCGGAAAAACCCGACGTCAGGATTCGGGACCGGATCAATCGGATCAAAGAGAAGACCAAAGGAGAAAGGCCCTCGGCTTTGAGGTCCGAGATGCAGCAGACCATGACCGCATCCTGTTCGGTCTTTCGCCGGCGTGAAGACCTGGTCAAGGCCCTGGAGACGATCAAAAGACTCAAGGAGCGCCACCGGGACCTCGTCCTCGACAATCACGGCCTCCGATTCAATACGGATCTCATCGAGGCCCTGGAACTGGAATCCCTGCTCAACCTGTCGGAGGTCATCCTTGTATCCGCAACAGCAAGGGAGGAAAGTCGGGGAGCCCATTTTCGGGAGGATTTCCCGGAAAGAGACGATCCGAACTGGTTGAAACATACCCTGGCCCTGAAGACCGAAAACGGCCCACACCTCTTTTATAAGCCGGTGACCATTACACGCTTCGAACCCAAACCGAGGGTGTATTGATATGGACCTGCAAATCAGGATTCTGCGTTTTGATCCCGAGACGGATACCGGGTCCCACTTCCAGACCTATCAGATCACGGCCGAGCCCCATGAAAGGATTCTCGATTGTCTCAATCGGATCCGATGGGAGCAGGACGGCACCCTGGGGTACCGCATGTCTTGCGGGCACGGGGTTTGCGGCTCCGATGCCATGAAGATCAACGGCCGATGCGCCCTGGCCTGTCAAAAACTGGTCAAGGAGTACCGGGAGAGGGAAATCGTTCTGGAGCCCCTTCCCTCCTTCAAGGTGCTCAAGGATCTGATCGTGGACCTGGACCCCTTCTTCAAGCGGGTCCAATTCATTCGCCCCTATCTGATGACCTCCGAGCCGCCCCCTGAAAAGGAGCGGAACCAGAGCCACGAAGACAACCGTAAACTGAAGGAGGCCATTCGATGTATCCTCTGCGCCTGCTGCACGGCCTCCTGCCCGATCACCTTTGAGAATGAAAAATATCTCGGACCGGCACCTCTGGTCCATGCCTTCCGGTACATCTTCGATTCCCGAGATGAAGACACCCTGGCAAGGCTCAAACAGGTGGATCATCCGGACGGCGCCTGGGGATGCAAGAATCATTTCGAGTGCACCCGGGTCTGCCCCAAGGAAATCCCGGTGACAAAATCCATCAACACCATCAAGAGAGAAATCGAAAGGGCATTTGGAAAAAAGGGTTAGACAAGGCTCATGTCACTGTGCGTAAAGATCTTCGGGACCCACATCGAGACACGAAATAAGAATGCGTATTCATGATTTGACCAACGGATAAAACAACTTTTCCACCACAGAGTCACAGAGTACACAGAGGTCGATTCTTTTTTGTTTTCCGTTGAGAGGCCGGAAAACAAAATACTGCTCCCCATATTGCCCACTGGATATAGGCGGAGCAGACAGATTTCCCATTGGCGCCCTCTCAGCGCCAATGGGGAAAAACCTTATCTCTCTGTGTTCTCTGTGCCTCCGTGGTGCAAGTTTTTTATAGTTACATATCCTCAAATTCTTGACTCCCATTACAGGGAGCAATGAGGTAACCATGGGCAATCAGATTATCTACTCCACGCAGCCCGAAGACTTTTACTACATGGACATCAATGTCCCCTGCCAGGGGGCCTGCCCGGCGCTCACCAATATCCCGTCCTATATCCGACAGGTATTCGAAGATCGTCACGACCGCTCCTACGAAACCAATCGCATGGCGAATATTTTTCCCGGCGTCCTGGGTCGCGTCTGCTCGCGCCCCTGCGAAAACAAATGTCGCCACGGGGAATCGGAACTGGGTCGACCGGTCAATATCTGTCACATCAAACGTGCAGCCGCCGATTTCAGAAACGAGGCGGTTGCTCCGCTCGAACCCCTGTTCCCGCCATGCGGTAAAAGCATAGGTATCATCGGCTCGGGCCCTTCGGGTCTTGCAGCCGCCCACGATCTGGCCACCCTGGGATTCTCCGTCACCCTGTACGAGGCCCTCGACAAGCCCGGGGGCATGCTCCGGTACGGCATCCCGAAATTCAGGCTCCCCCGTTATATCCTCGATGCGGAAATCGATACCATTCTCGGCCTCGGCATCGCACTCAAGACCGGCGTCAAAATCGGCACGGATCTTACGATCCGGGAAATACTCGCTGATCACGACGCGGTCCTCGCGGCGGCCGGGTGCTACCGGTCCAATCGCCTGAAGGTCGAAGGAGAGGAATTGCCGGGTGTCTTTTCCGGACTCGAATTCATGATGAATGTCTGCGCCGGTCGTGCTCCCGCTTTGGGCAGGAATGTCCTTGTCATCGGCGCGGGGTTTACCGCCTTTGACTGCGCCCGGTCCGCCCTGCGTCTCGGAGCGAAGAAAGCGGCCATCTGTCTTCGCCGCACGGAAGAAGACCTCGCGGTCACCCTCGACGAGGTCCTGGAAACCAAAATCGAAGGGATCAAAATCCATTCCCTCATGCTCTCGAGGCGCATTCTGGGAGACGGCGCGGTGGAGGGCGTGGAATTCGTCCGGACCCGGCCCGGAAAACCCGGTCCCGACGGAAAGAAAGCGATTACACCGATCGAGGGCAGCGAATTTGTCCTGGCCGCAGACAACATCATCGTGGCCACGGGGCAGGCACCGGACCCTATCGAGGGTGCCGGTGAAAGGGATCAGCGGGGGCGGCTGATTGTCGACAATGATGCCTTTCGCACATCGGTCAACGGGCTTTATGTGGCCGGCGACCATCTCACCGGCCCCTCGACGGTGATCAAGGCCGTGTCCCAAGGTCGAAAGGCCGCCGAAAAAATCGCCGGAGACCTGACCGGGCGGACATTCCGGGAAAAGGTCGTGCGCCTGGAGGATGTAAATATCACGGATCGGCAAAGGACCTGGGACTACATCCCCAGACAGGATATGCCCACGATCGAGCCCATTGAAGAACGCATCACGACCCCTGACCGAGAGGTTGAAACCGGGTTGACCCGGGCGTCTGCCCTGGAGGAAGCCAAACGCTGTTACCTCTGCTACCTGCACTATGAAATCGACATGAGTCGCTGCATTTACTGTCGCTACTGCATCGATGTGGCCCCGCGGGATTGCATCAAACTCGTAAAGGAGATCAAAACAAACGACATCGGAGCCATTACAGGCTTTGAAGAAACCACGAGTTGGAGAGACGTCCACGCCGTCGTGATCGATAATTCCAGATGTATCCGGTGTGGGGAATGCATGCGCGTCTGCCCGGTGGAGTGCATCTCCGTGACCCGGGTAGAACTTACGGAGAGGATGTCCTCGGAGAACGAAGAGGGGGGAGCCCATGGCTCATGAACATTTCGTCATCGTCGGCAACGGACCGGCGGGAAACCAGGCCGCACGCACCCTCAGGGAAGAGGCCCCGAAGGCCCGGATCACCGTGATCAGCAGGGACCGGGGCAGTGCCTACAGACCTCACCTCCTCCCCAGCCTCATTGCCGGCAGGATGGAGGAGCCGCATCTTTACCAGTGCCCCATCGAATCCTATAAGGAAGCCGGCATTAAACTCAGGTGCGGACAGGAGGTGGTTGGTCTCGATTCGGGAAAAAGAGAACTTACCCTGGATCACAAGGAGATCATCCCCTTTGACGGGCTCGTTATCGCCGTCGGCGGCACACCCAGGATCCCCGAGCCTTTGTGGGTGTTCAAAGACCTCATGCTTACCCTCAAAACCCTGGAGGATGCGCAGATTTGGGTTGAGAAACTCCGACGGGCGGATTCGGTTCTCATGATCGGAGGAGATCTCACGTCTCTTTCCATGACCAGGACCCTGCTCGAACTGGGCAAAAAGGTTCACTTCCTCCTGAATGAGGACGCCTTCTGGCCCCTTCGTTGTGACGAGGCCCTTTTTTCAGATGTCTCTCAGCGGCTCAGGGACAAAGGTGTCGAGGTTTTTGAACACCGCAAACTGGAGGGCATGAAGATTGAAAAGGACAACACGATTCGGGTGGTGGTCGGCGATATGGAAATCCGGGTCGGGTTGGTCGGGGCCTTTTTCGGCCTCGTCCCGGACATCCGGTTTCTTGCACGGAGCGATCTTGCCACAGACCGGGGCGTCCTGGTGGATGAAACCCTCGGCACCGGTTTTGACGGGATCTATGCCACGGGAGACTGCGCCCAGATCTATCACCCGGAAATCCGGGATTACTGGGTGTCTATCGGGCATGACAATGCCGTGGCCCTCGGGAGGATAGCCGCACTGAACCTCTTGGGCGGCCACTTCAAGACTGAGGTCGCCCCGGAAAGCATCTTCGATGCCCGGGGAATAAGAGTCAATACCTCCTGGTGGATGGAGTTCTGATATGCCCAGCGTGGATATGTCTATAGAGATTTGCGGAATGTCCGGAGACGGGACCATTGCCGCGGGCGGACTGCTCAACGCCGCCATGTCAAGGGCCGGTTTTTCACTGCTCGCCTTTGATTCCTACCCTGCGGAGATCAGGGGTTTCGGCCGATGCATTACCCTTTCCCGGATAGGGGACCGGGAAATGACGGCCCTCAACGACAGGACCAATGTGCTCATCTCCCTGGATGACGCCCAGTCCCGCGACCGGGTGCCATTTCTAACGAAAAACGCCGTAGTGATCTTTGACAACCGTCCCCCCGCCTATGTCGCGGAGGATTATTCCATTGCGGCCCATGTTGAGCCGGGTGTGAACCTCTATGGGATACCCTTTGCGGACCTCGCAGCCGAAGCGGCCGGAACGACGCGGGGGAAAAATCTTACGGCTCTCGGGGGACTTGCCGCCCTTTTGGGCCTGCCCCGGGAGGTTTTCCGGGAGGTGATCGAAAAGAAGTTCTTTCCCAAAGGCGAAAAAGTCCTTCAAAGCAATCTCAAAAGCTTTGATACCGGTTACCAATATGCCCTGGAGACCTTCGAAGGCAAGACCCGCGAAATTCCTGCCATTCCCCGGGAAATCGCGGCCCCGGAAAAGGTCCTCCTCTCCGGAAACATGGCCATCGCCAACGGTGCCCTGGATGCGGGCCTTAAGCTTTATTTCGGATATCCGATCACCCCGGCCACACCCATCATGGAATTCCTGGCCAAGGCCCTTCCCGAACGGGGAGGGAAAATGACACAGATGGAGGACGAGATTTCATCCATCGGAGCCGTTCTCGGAAGTTTTTATGCGGGACAAAGGGCCATGACCGCCACCTCGGGTCCCGGGTTCGCCCTCATGACGGAACTCATCACTCACGGCATTATGGCTGAAATTCCTGCGGTCATCGTCGATGCCCAGCGGGGGGGGCCTGCCACGGGACTTCCGACCAAGACCGAGCAGTCGGATCTCCATGCCGCCGTATTCGGAGGACCCGGTGATGCACCCCGCATCGTCATCGCCCCGACCAACGTGACGGAGTGCTACCATTACACCGTCAAGAGCTTTCAGCTAGCCGAGAAATACCAGACCCCGGTGATCGTGCTCACAGACTTCTTTCTGGACAACCGCGTGGAAAATGTGCCCATGCCCAAGGCCTCAAAAGAAGAAACAGCGGACGGGAATGTCTTTCCCGATGAAAACGACAGAGGGGACTTCAAACGATTCGAGGACACCCCATCAGGCATTTCTCCCCGCGCCGTTCCCGGCATGGAGGATTTTATGTTCACGACAACGGGCCTCGAGCACACCGAGAAGGGACTCCCCAATTACGATGCTGAAAATCACATGCGGATGAGCCTGAAGAGGCACCGGAAAATCCAGGGCGCCCTGACGGACCTGCCCGAGCCCGAAGCATTTTATGCGGACGGACCCCTGGATGTGGGTGTCGTTGCATGGGGTTCCACCTTCGGTTCAGCCCTGGAGGCGGTGGAAACGGCCCGTGACAAGGGTCTCAAGGTTGGCACGCTCAAGATCACCGCCATTTTCCCCTATCATGAGAAGGTAATCCGCGGCTTCATGGAAAGATGTAAAACTATCCTGATCCCGGAGTTGAATCTCGAAGGGCAACTTTCCACATTGATCGGACATCTCTTTCACAAGGACGTGGATAAATTAAACAGGGTCACGGGATTGCCCATTCCCGCCTCGGTGATTCTGGACGAGATCGAATCGCTGTTATCCGGGTGATGGGAAGAAGTTGGATCAGGTGCAAATATAAAGATTTTGGAAGGCCCTTATTTTGTAACGAAAGCTACCACTGATCCTTCATGATGAATTTTATGGTTACCGCAGAGTTTAATCATATATTTTCACCACTCGCTTCGCTAGAGACACGGAGAACACGGAGAGGGGATTCTTTCCCTTTGCCCCTGAGAGGGGGGCAAAGGGAAAACCCGCAGCGGCTTCGCCGCGGGTTTAACGACACCCAACATCTGGGCGTTTTTACTTTCCGTCCTCTCAACGGAAAGTAAAAAAGAATTTACCTCTGTGCCCTCTGCCTGCCCTGTGAAATGCGTAGCCTATTTCACCGGGGTGCCTCTGTGGTGAACCCATTGCGGCTGTGACCGCAACTATAATGAAGAGGTCTATCCCATGAAGACATCGGGAAAAGTACTCGCAGAGAAGGTGAAGCAGATCGCAGAGTCCGAAGTCTTTTCCGTGCGATCGGAAAACTTGCCCACCTGGTGTCCGGGATGCGGCTATTTCGGTATCCACCAGGGGATAAACATGGCCATTCAGCAACTGGGACTGCCACATCACATGGTTGTCACGGTGTCGGGCATAGGATGTGCCGGACGCTATCCCTTCTTTTCCGATACCTACGGCCTCCATACCGTTCACGGGAGATCCCTGCCGGTTGCCACGGGCGTAAAGCTGGCCAACCCCGAACTCACGGTCTTTGCCGTGGGCGGCGACGGTGACGGCCTCGGAATCGGTGGCGGGCACCTTCCTCATATCGCCCGAAGAGACATCGACATCAATTACATCCTCTTTGACAACTCCATCTACGGCCTCACCAAAGGGCAACCCTCCCCCACGTCACCCAAGGGATTCAAAACCAAGGCCTCGCCCCGGGGGAGCATCGACGCCCCGCTCGACGGGACCCTCATGGCCCTTTCCTACGGGGCCTCCTTTGTGGCAAGACTCTTCGCAGGTGACCCGGAAGGCATCGCCCGGGTCCTCATGAAGGGCATCCAACACAAGGGATTTAGCTTCTTCCACATTTACAGCACCTGCCTGACCTTTGATAAGGAGTACAAAACCTGGGACCACCTCAAGGAGTGGGTCCATCCGCTTGCAGCGGATCATAACCCTGCTGACAGAAAACAGGCGATGATCGAGGCCCTCGAGGACAATTTCAGTCTGGGTATACTTTACAGGAAAAAAACAGTTTAACTTTTGGAAACACATTCATCAATGAATGGTGCCGATTTCTCATAGGGCTAAGCTCGATGGTCTCGTAATAAGTCACCATCGTGCCTCAGTAGTGTCCAAAATAAAATTTATTGACGCCCCAGGCTTTGTGAAATCAAATACTTAGTGACGCATTATATGCTTTTCAAAATTCAGGTTCCCATCCACGTAGCGGAAAGCAGGGGCAGGCATTTTCTCGTAACGGCGTATTTTGGCCCTGAATCAGGATAGATGAAGGGCCAAAATCCCGCAGTGAGCGGAGCCATGGACGGCGGAGCGAACGAAGTGAAGAGAACATGCCTGCCTCTGCTTGGAGCGGCAAATTTTATTTTGGACAAGAGGGATCGTGTCTAAGTTTTTATAAACCACAAAGCACGAAGTACGAAGTACACGGGGATAAAGATAAATTTCTTCGTAACACTTTAGCCTTTTGAAAACTACTCCATTACGGAGGGGCCATGGCTCAAATTGCAGGGCTTTTTCAAACAGCTAAACAAATACCTTTTTCTTTTTTATAACCCTTCGTGCTCTTCGTGTCCTTCGTGGTGAAAATTAGAATTATTATAAAATCGTCAAGCTTATAAGTAGGAGAGACACGATCCATGGCAAGAAATCTGACCCATAAAATTCTTGAAGCCCACATGGTAGAAGGAAAACTCATTCCCGGTGAGGAAATCGCTATCCGCATCGATCAAACCCTTCTCCAGGACGCCACCGGCACCATGGCCATGCTGGAATTCGAAGCCCTCGGACTCGATTCGGTAAAGACAGAACTGTCGGCACAGTATGTAGATCACAACCTGCTCCAGTCCGACTTCAGGAACGCCGATGATCACCGATACCTTCAGACGGCCTGTGCCCGATACGGTATCCATTTCAGTCCGCCCGGAAACGGCATCTGTCACCAGGTTCACATGGAACGGTTCGGGGTGCCCGGAAAAATCCTGCTCGGCTCGGACAGTCACACGCCCGGCGCCGCAGGCGTTTCCGTGCTCGGCATAGGGGCAGGCGGCCTCGACGTGGCCATGGCCATGGCAGGTCGACCTTATTATCTGCCCTGTCCCGGCGTCCTCGGGGTGAAGCTCACGGGCGAACTCCCGGACTGGATCAGTGCAAAGGATGTGATTCTGGAAATGCTGCGCCTTCACGGGGTCAAAGGCTGCGTCGGAAAGGTCGTCGAATATTACGGGCCCGGTGTTCTGTCTCTTTCGGCCACGGACCGCGAAACCATCGGAAACATGGGTACGGAACTGGGTGCGACGACCTCGATTTTTCCCTCCGATGAAAACACCCGAACCTACCTGGAAGCGCAGGATCGTGGAGATGGCTGGGTACCCCTCACCCCCGACGACGATGCCGCATACGACGAGCACGACGAAATCGATCTCTCATCGCTGGTACCCCTCATTGCCTGCCCATCTTCTCCCGGAAATGTCGTCACGGTTCGGGAAGTGGCGGGACTCAAAGTTGATCAGGTCATTATCGGAAGCAGTGTGAACTCCTCCTTCCGGGATCTCATGGTGGTTGCCAGAATCATGGAGGGACGGCACCGCCATCCGGATACCTCCTTTAATATCAACCCGGGCAGCCGACAGGTGCTCGAAAATATCGCAAACCGGGATGGGCTCATATCCCTTCTCACTTCCGGGGCACGAATCCACGAAGCCGGATGTCTGGGCTGTATCGGGATGGGTCAGGCCCCGGGAACGGGCCAGATCAGCCTTCGCACATTTCCGAGAAATTTCCCGGGACGATCAGGCACAGAGAATGATCAGGTCTATCTCTGCTCTCCCGAGACAGGGGCCGCGGCCGTGCTCAAGGGCGTAATCACCGATCCAAGGGACCTTGGAGAAGAGATGGCCTATCCCCGTATACAGGATCCCAAGAAATACGATGTATACCGAAAATCCATCATACAGTCATCCGAGGAACTCCGTAATACCGAGGTGTTTCGGGGCCCCAATATAAAGCCCCTCCCGGATATGCCGCCATTGCCCGATGACCTGAAAGGAGAAGTCGTCATTAAGGTGGGGGACAATATTTCCACCGACACCATCATGCCTGCGGGCAGCCGGGTGCTTCCCCTCCGCTCAAACATAGAAGCGATCAGTGAATTCGTTTTTTATCAGCTCAACCCGGGCTTTCATAAAGAATGCCGGAAAAAGGGAGATGTCGTGGTGATCGGCGGAGAAAATTACGGTCAGGGATCGAGTCGCGAGCATGCCGCCCTTGCCCCGCGATTTCTGGGGATACGTGCTAAAATTGTCAAGAGTTTTGCCCGCATCCACAAGGCCAACCTCTGTAATTTCGGGATTCTTCCTCTTGTGTTCAAAGATCCCGGGGACTACGAACGCCTTCAGAAGGGGGCGAATGTCCTGTTCCCTGATATCAGGACGCACCTGGAGCAGGGGGACGAGAAAATACCGGTCCAAATCGATGGACAAACCATCATGACCCTGATCGAGGTCTCCGATCGGCAGCGCAGACATCTTCTTGCCGGCGGCGCATTGAACTACGTGAAGAAACAGATTGAGAGGGCGTGATGCCGGATAAACGATGTGGGTTGAGGAAAAAGGCACCTCCGACCAATTCCTGAAAATGTTGACCGCAACATGATTTTCTCAAACGGGCTTTCACGAATAAGATAAGGTATACTGAGTGACTTGGACCTGGAATAATATCGATGCACACTTGTAACAGGTCCACCACGGAGGCACCCCGGTGAAATAGGCTACGCATTTCACAGGGCAGGCAGAGGACACAGAGGTGAATTCTTTTTTACTTTCCGTTGAGAGGACGGAAAGTAAAAACAACCAGGCCCTGCGGGCCGTCAAAACCCGCGGCGAAGCCACTGTGGGTTTTTCTCTTGTCCCCCTCTCAGGGGCAAGAGAAAAAATCCCTCTCTCCGTGTTCTCGGTGTCTCTAGCGAAGCGGGTGGTGAAAAACAATCTATGGCATGCGTTGAGCCTTTTACCAAACGGGGGACAGCCATGGCACAAATCGTCAATGTCAAAAACATTGGATTACGTGGGGTCACGGTCGCCGATACCAAGGTCAGCTTCATCGACGGGGAAAAAGGTATTCTTATCTATAGGGGTTATCGCATCGAACAACTGGCGGAAAACGCCTCGTTTATTGAGGTGGCTTATCTTCTTCTGAACGGCGCCCTCCCGGACAAAACGCAACTCAATGATTTCGAGAAACAGATCATCACTGCCAGGAACGTTCCCCAATTCATTTTTGACAATTTCAAAACCTGGCCCCGGGAGGCGAAGCCCATGGATGTGCTTCAGGCCACGGTTCCGCTTCTCGCCATGGCCGACCCGGATATCGAGGACGAAAATCGGGAGCCCAATGCCCGCATGGCCGTCAGACTGATCGCCCGCCTGCCCGTTGTAGTGGCGGCATGGCATCGGACGAGACAGGGACTTGATCCCCTGCCCTCGGATGATACTCTGCCTCACGCCGCGAATTTTCTTTATCAACTCCATGGAGAAGTCCCTGATGCTGAAACGGCCAAGGACCTCGACACCTGCCTCACGCTGCATGCCGATCACACCTTCAACGCCTCCACCTTTGCCTGCCGGGAAGTGGTCTCCACCAGGGCCCACATGTATGCCGGCGTAACCGCCGGTATCGGTGCGCTCTCAGGGAGCCTTCACGGCGGCGCCAATGCCCGGGTCATGAAAATGCTCTTTGATCTGGAGTCTGAGACGGATATCCCCGGTTGGGTCAAATCGCGTCTCGACAGCGGGGAAAAAATCATGGGCATGGGCCATGCCGTCTATAAGACCATGGATCCCAGGGCACGCTTTCTCAAGGATATGGGGGCACGCCTTGGAAAGAAAACAGGACGGGAACGATGGCCCGAACTTTCCGGACAGATCGAGACGGCCGGTCTCGATGAATTCGCCATGAGGGGAAAAACCGATATCCAGCCCAATGTAGATTTTTTCAGTGCCCCGGTCTATCACATCATGGGGATTCCCCTGGATATTATGACGCCTATTTTTGCCATCTCCAGAGTATCGGGATGGTGCAGTCATATTCTTGAAGAAAAATTCGCAGAGGCCCAGGAAAAGGCGGCGCTTTACCGGCCCAAAGCCGAGTATGTGGGTAACTATTGCGGCCTGATGGGGTGCGAGTATGAGCCGATGGAGAAAAGGAAATAGGTAACTGTTTAACTTTTTGAGATGCATTCAGCTATAGATAGGCCATGACAATCTCTTTTCAAAATGGTTCATGCGGAGGTCTCCACCATGTCATTTCGTGAAGAACAGGACAGTATGGGAACCGTGAAGGTCCCCGAAGACGCCTATTACGGGGCGCAGACCCAGCGCGCCGTGGAAAATTTTACGATCAGCGGACTCCGCTTTCCGCGGCCCTTTATCAGGGCCCTCGGAATCATCAAAGAACACGCAGCCGGAGTGAATCTCGAGCTGAAACTTCTTGACCCATCCATAGCCGAGGCCGTTATCCGGGCGGCCGAGGAGGTGGTTGAAGGGAAACACGACGATCAGTTTGTGGTGGACCTCTTCCAGACAGGCTCAGGGACCTCTACCAACATGAATGCCAATGAGGTCATCTCAGGCCGCGCCAACGAAATCCTAACCGGAAAACGGGGCCGGAGAAACCCGGTCCACCCCAACGACCACCTCAACCTGGGGCAGTCCAGCAATGACGTCATTCCGTCCGCCATTCACATGGCCGCCCTCTCGGAAATCGGGGATCATCTGCTTCCGTCCATGGCCGACCTTGAAAAAGCCCTGAGGGAAAAATCCGAGGCCTTTCGGGGTATCCCCAAAATTGCGAGGACGCATCTCCAGGATGCCGTGCCCATGACCCTCGGGCAGGAATTCAGCGGCTATGCTCGCCAGGTGGAACTGGGCATCGAGCGCATCAGGATGGTAGAACCGAGACTTGCCGAACTCGCCCTGGGAGGCACGGCCGTCGGCACGGGAATGAACACCCATCCCCTCTTCGCCGCCAAAGTCGTTGAGGGCATTTCAAAAGAAACCGGTTACCCCTTCCGGGAGGCCCAAAATCACTTTGAGGCCCAGGCCTCCAGGGATACGGCCGTCGAGACGAGCGGGGCGCTGAAGACTTTTGCCGTATCCCTCGTAAAAATCGCCAATGACATCCGGTGGCTTTCTTCGGGTCCCAGGTGCGGCCTCGGAGAAATAAACATTCCCTCACTCCAACCGGGTTCATCCATCATGCCGGGTAAGGTGAACCCCGTGATCCCCGAGGTGGTCATTCAAGTGGCCGGACAGGTGATCGGTCATGACGCGGCCGTGACATTTGCAGGGCAGGCCGGAAATTTTGAGTTGAATGTCACGCTCCCTCTCATCGCCCACAACCTGCTTCAATCGATTCATTTGCTGGATTCAACAGTTCGGGTTTTTTCGGAAAAATGCATTCAGGGGATATCAGCGAACGAGGATAGATGCGCCTCTTATCTGAAGCAAAGCCTGGCCCTTGTCACGGCGTTGGTGCCTGCCGTCGGATACGACAAGGCGGCGTCCTTGGCCAAGGAGGCGTTGAATACCGGAAAAACGGTCAGGGAAGCGGCCCTGGAAAGTGGTATTCTCTCCGAAGATGAAGTGAACCGGATTCTTGACCGCGCCATCAAGGAAGCCGGAAACTGAGGAAAAATCAAAAGAATATCTCACGCAGGGACGCAGAGTAAAAACTTTTTCTTTATTCCTTCGTGTTCTTCGTTTTGAAATAGAGCATAAAGAAACTTCTTATTTCAGGCCTTGCGCCGAATAGGGAGGAAGCACATGCCGGCACTGAAAATCAAGGACAGTATTTATTGGGTGGGTGTCGTGGACTGGAGCCTTCGGAATTTTCACGGGTATTCCTTAGCGCGCAAAGGGACCACCTACAACGCCTATCTCGTCAAAGACAAAAAAACAACCCTGATTGATACCGTAGACAATCATTACTTAGAAACTTTTCTGAAGAACATCGAGAGTGTCGCGGGCCTCGCTGAGATCGACTACATGATCGTCAATCATGTTGAGCCCGACCATTCCGGATGCCTGGAAAGGCTTGTGGATCTCGTTAAACCGAAGAAGATCTTCTGCTCCGCCATGGGCAAGGCCTTCATGATTTCTCACTACCACCATGAAGACTGGCCCTATGAAGTGGTCAAAACCGGAGACGCCGTCAGTCTCGGCCGCAAAACCGTCCGTTTCATCGAGCTGAAAATGCTCCATTGGCCTGACAACATGGGATGCTATTTCGAGGATGACGCCCTTCTGATCTCGAGCGATGCCTTCGGCCACAATTGGGCCACCGGCGAACGCTTTGACGATCAGGTGGATTTCGAAGAAATACGCCGTCATCTGGCCCACTATTTCGCGAACATCATCCTCCCCTTTTCTCCGCAGGTCCTCCAGACCCTTCAAAATATCCAGGACCTTGACTGGAAAATCAACATGATTGCACCCAGCCACGGCCTGATCTTCCGCTCCCATGCGGACAAGGTCATTAAGGCCTACGGGGAATTCGCCCGACAAGAGGGTAAAGGCAAGGCCGTCATCGTCTATGATACCATGTGGAAAAGCACCGAGCGGATGGCCTATGCCGTCGCCGACGGATTGAACGAGGAAGGAGTCAGTGTCAAGGTCTTCAACATGAAAGCCTGTCACCACAGCGATGTCATGGCCGAAGTCCTGGATGCCAAGGCCGTCCTTTTCGGCTCCCCCACCCACAACAACGGGGTTCTTCCCCTGATCGCGGACATGCTCCGGTATATGGAAGGTCTGAGGCCCCAGGGGAAAATCGGGGCGGCCTTCGGTTCCTACGGTTGGAGTGGTGAATCGGTCAAACACCTCACCAAGGGATTGGAAAGTATGGACATGACGGTGATCGGCTCTTTAAAAGTAAAGAATATTCCCACTGAGGCGGCTTTGATTCAATGTGTCGAGCTTGGAAAAACGGTAGGAGAGGCCGTCCACAAGCAATTGAAGAAAGAAGAGTAGTTCAAACAGGGGTTATCGAAACGATTGATCCCGGATCGCAAGCTGCATCACAGATACCCGTTTCGGTTTTCGAAGAAATTTTTGTAGATTCTATAATGCTCCGTATCCTCGTAAGCGATCCTTTCCAGGGCCTCAGCGTTGAAACTATAGATCTCCGCACCGGGGCAGGCCATGAGGATGGGTGAATGGGTTGCAATGATGAACTGAGCGTGCCCCGCCTCGCTCATCTCCTTGAGTACCTTGAGCAGTTCCAACTGACTTTTGGGTGAAAGGGCGGTCTCCGGTTCGTCCACGATATAGAGGCCCTTGATCCGGTATCGCGACTTGAAATAGGACATCAGGGATTGGCCGTGGGACTGCGTCATCAAGGATTTTCCACCGAAATAATCGAGAATCTTCGGCCCGGCCGCAGCCCACTCATCCAGATACTGCGCAAAATACCGAAAAACCTCGGACGAAAAAAAGGCCCCGGGCACAATGCCGTCCGACCATTCCACGTCGATGTATCGGTACAACTCTTCTTCGTAAGGATTGATCTCAAATCGTGCCCTTTCCGTGTCACGCCAAATATGGATCCCACACTTGTGGACCAGGGCCTTGAGCAGGGTTGATTTTCCGGTGCCGTTTTCCCCGACAAAAAAAGTCAGAGGGGAAGAAAAGGCAAGCTCCGGCGTCTTGTGGAACAAGGCCTGATTGAAAGGATAGACCTGATCATTCGGGAATTTTTCCGGATGAAACGTAATTCTCGTGACATGCATAGGCATCTCTCCCAGGTTCACACAAATATTTCATGATACCTTTTGATAACATTTTGACAGAATGATGCCAATCATCTATTTTGTTCTCTTCGATACCGGAGACATCAACAGGGGAGGAAAAATATGACACTGATGGAATTTACCATGATCCCTTTGGATAAAGGGCCGAGTTTCAGCCCTTATGTGGCCAGGGTACTCAGCATTGTGGACGAAAGCGGACTGCCTTATCGCTTAAACCCCATGGGGACTGTTGTCGAAGGGGAGTGGGAGGACCTTCTTGCCCTGCTCACCAGGTGCTTCCGTGCCCTTGAAAAGGATTCCGAAAGAATCAGCCTCAGTGTCAAGTTCGACCACCGCACGGGGGTGACCGGTGCACTGGATAAAAAGGTCAAGAGCGTTGAAGACCAAGCAGGCCGAACCTTCAAGGCCTGATATCCGGGGTCTTTCGTATCCGCATTCGGATCAATTACCCATTCAAGTTTTGATGTTCGTTCCCGCTCCGAAGCTACACCATGGCATTAATACCCAGAAGCTCTCGGCCGATCGTTAATTTATGCATTTCCGATGTCCCGCCGAGTATCGTGGTGAGAACGGCATCACGGTAGTGATGGGCTACGGGGTATTCATCCGTACAACCGTATGCACCGTGCAACCTTATGGCCTCAGCCGATGCCCTTACCACCAATTCGCTCGCCAACCATTTGGCGGCGGAAAGTTCTTTTCCGTGACGGAGCCCCTTGCTCTTGAGTTCCGCCGCATAATAGACCTGCCACCGAACGGCCTGGATTTCCGCCGCCATTCCGGCGATACTTTGCTGGACCATTTGGAAACTTGCAATGGATTTTCCGAATTGCTCCCGCTCCTTTGAATACTTGATGCAGGCATCCAGGCAGCACTGTGCCATGCCGATGGCTCCCGCGGAAATAAAAAGCCTGGCCGTATCGATGCCTGTCAGAGTCGTCTGCAGACCCCGACCTACCTTGCCGATAATATTTTCTTTAGGTACCCGGCAATCCAGAAACCCAAGGGTTGAGATGTCACCGGCCAGATCACCCACCAAATCGATAGAGGTGCTGGAAAATCCGGGCGTATCCGTATCCACGGCAATAAGGGCGATCCCCTTGCTGCCCAGGTTTTTATCCGTCTGAACCAGCACCAAGACCGTATCCGCTATGCCGCCTGCGCTGATAAAATTCTTCGTACCATTCAGGACCCACTCATCCCCGACCAGCTCCGCCTTGGTTTCAATGGCGCCGGCATCGCTTCCCGCATTCGGTTCCACGGCAGCAGTGGCGATGATTATCTCACCGCGGCAAAGGGGTGGCAGATATTTATGCTTCTGTTCTTCACCGGCCCCATTCATCAGGATGGTGCCGGCCAGCACGCTGTGTCCCAAAGAAACGAGTGCCTGGCTCCAGCTTGCCCAACTCAATTGCTCCCAGATAAGGGCTGCGGAGGTGTAGTCGTATCCCGTGCCACCGTATTCCTGGGGTATGTGAATCCCCAAGAGTCCCAGTCGGGCCATCTTTTTGATCACATCAAAATTTATTTTACGTGTCTTTTCGTATTCCCAAAGTGTAGGCAGCATCTCATTCTCGGCAAATTTCCTGGCCATATCCTGAAGCATTCTCTGCTCTTCGCTCAGTTCAAAATTCATACGCTTCCTCCTCGTTTCATTCAGATCACCTTTGTGAGTGCCCAGAAATCGGGAAAAACGACACCGATGTTCCCCCTGGGTCCCTTTTGGGACCCGTCTTACATGGGAATATTCCCGTGCCGCTTAGGAACCGTCCTGGTTGTCTTATTTTGTATGAGCCTGAGCGACCGTATCAGCGTCCGCCTGGTTTCCCGGGGTTCAATGATATCCTGCACATAGGTGACATCCGATGCCAGGGACAGGGGGTCGGCGTAGTGGGCGTTATACTCCTTGACCTTCTCCTCCCTGAAGTCTTCAGGCTCCGGGGCGTTCTTGATCTCCTTTGCGTAGAACAGGGCCACGGCCTGCTCCGCGCCCATGGCGCCCACTTCGGCCGTAGGCCAGGCAAAGATGAGATCCGTGCCGAAGCCCGGCAGGATACCCATCCCGAGAGCCGCTCCTCCGTAAACCTTTCGAATCAGGATCGCGATCTTCGGCACGGTGGCCTCGGACAGGGCATAGAGTACCTTTGCACCGTGCCGGATGATCCCGGAATATTCCTGGGATTTGCCCGGGAGATAGCCCGGAGTATCAACAAGCAGAACGATGGGGATGTTAAAGGCATCGCAAAATCGAATAAACCGGGCCTGTTTGTCGGAACTGTCCACACTCATACACCCTGCACGAATCATGGGCTGGTTGGCCACAAGACCCACGGTCCACCCCTCTAAACGTGCAAATCCCACGATGATCTCCTTCGCAAAGTCCGGTTTGACCTCGAGGAAGTCACCTTTGTCCACAATTTCCCGGATCACCAGATGCATGTCATACCCTTTGGTGGGTTGCGCAGGGACAATGTTCTCAAGGCTGTCGGTAAAACGTTCCGGGTCATCCCCCATGTCTCTCCTTGCCGGTTTTTCGTTCCAGTTTGAGGGAAGAAAGGAGAGAAGCCGCCTGATCCCTTCCATGCATTCCTTTTCACTCTTGACCCTGAAATCGGAAACGCCCGTCAACTCGCAATGGACCTTTGCCCCGCCCAGCTCTTCCATGCTCACCTCTTCCCCCATCACCGATTTGATCACCCGGGGCCCTGTGATGAACATGCGGGACAAATCCTCCACCATGAATATGAAGTCCGTCAGGGCCGGCGAATATACGGAACCGCCGGTACAATTGCCCAGAATGGCCGTTATCTGAGGTATGGCGCCCGAGCAGGCTGTGTTGATGTAGAAGACAACGCCCGCATGTTTCTCATCACTGACCCGATAGGGATCGTCGCTGCCGGCCAGTTCTGGGCGAATGACCCGAGCGCCCGGGGAGTCGTTCAGGCCGATCAGGGGAACCCCCATATCCAGCGCCATTTCGTGGATCTTGTAAACCTTCCTTCCGTGAAAGTAGCCTTGGGAACCGCCGAAAACCGTGGCATCATGGGCAAATACGCAAACCGTCCGGCCGTCTATCGTCCCGTGCCCGGTCACGATTCCGTCTCCCGGCGCTCCGAGACGATACTTGACCAGCATATTGAACTCGTTGAAACTACCCGGATCGAGGAGCAGGTCGATTCTTTCCCGGGCGGTGAGCTTGCCCTTTTCATGTTCCCGTTCGATTTTTTCTTTTCCGCCGCCCTCGACAGCACCGGCTTTTGCCTCACGAAGCCGTTCTATGCGTTCTTTCATAGGACCTCCATGTTGAAAGCGTTTATTCCAAAATTGTGTGAAATTCAGGTACCATGTGCATCATTCCCTGGTCCGCGACTTCCAGGCATGACATCCTGGGAGAGATGGACACTTATCGAGTTCTGTTTCCAACACCGGCCCAGGCTTTTAATCAACAAACATCTGCCACCCACCCGAAAGAAAACATTCGCAATATTTCCATTTAAAAGTCAAATGATTTATCGCATGATTCATGCTTAGGTTTACCTTGTCTTTTCATACGACATTCGATAAATTTGGGCGGTCGATCTGGAGAGCACGCAAACTCTGATGATGCAACTCTAGGGTATGTTTGACAGTTGAAGGAGAAAGCAAGGCCTAATTCATGATTACGCAGATTTACGAAATCCAGACTCCCTCAGAAGCGGAAGAGTGCATCGCGCTCGGTGTAGACCGTATCGGCAGCGTTCTGCTTTCGGAAGACATGTGGCGGCAACCGGCCATAAGAGACGTCATCCGCCTATCGAACGGCACTGCGACGCAAAACACCCTGATCCCCCTCTTTGCCGGGGACGATCTCTACAGGGCACTGGACTATTACAGGCCTCATTTTGTCCATTTCTGCGAAAACCTGACGGACCGCCGGAGCAGGGAAATCAGGCTTGAAGGTTTTCTGCAGGCTCAGAGCGATTTGAAAAACAGGTTTTCTCAAATCGATATCGTGCGATCCATTCCCATTCCCCGGGAGGACGTTTCTCCTGAATTTCCCTTCCTCAAGATAGCCCGTACGTTGGAACCCTTAAGTGATAATTTCCTGATCGACACATGGATTGGGGAAGAACCCGTGGAAGGCTTTGTGGGCATCACCGGCAAACCCTGTGACTGGGAGAGATCCCGTGAATTGGTTCAGCAGAGTGACATCCCGGTCATTCTTGCAGGGGGCCTTTCACCTGAAAATGTCTACGAGGCCCTCTTGAAAGTCCTTCCCGCCGGTGTGGACAGTTGCACCCAAACCAATGCTACAGACGATCACGGTCGTACCATACGATTTAAAAAGGATTTCAAGAAGGTCTCTCGTTTCGTCGATGAAACCAGAAGGGCGGAGAAAACGATTCTCCTTAAACGACAAGCCCTGACCGAAAAACTCGCGACACTCCGAGAGGAACTCAGGGAACGCGAAGCCGCCCTGCCCGCTCATTCCATAAGACCCCACCAACTCCTGGCCATCGAGGATCTGGAAGACGACATTTCCTCGGTGGAAAAAGAAATCGAGGCCTTGAAGAAGTAAAAAATCCTGACCCAAGGTGCTTGTATTTCGATTTCGAATCCGGTAGACTTTTTGGGCTCGCTGGCGCCGATTTACAATAAAGAAACCTTCAGGGATACAATGCAAAAAAAAGATTACTACGGAATTTTGGGTATCACAAAAGAAGCCGAACAGGATGAAATCAAAAAGGCTTACAGAAAATTGGCCTTCCAGTACCATCCGGATACCAACGAAGGAGATCCGAAGTCGGAGGACAAGTTCAAGGAAATCAACGAGGCCTATGACGTCCTAGGCGACCTCGAAAAACGAAATCTTTACGATCTCGGGCACGACCCCATGTCCCAGGGGGCGCCTTTCCGCCATGGCCCCTTCGGCCCCCAGGCAGGTTCCTTTGAGCAGTCTTTTTTCGGAAATTTTGGCTGTAGGGGTGGAGGATTTGGAAGGGGATTTGGAAGGGGCATGGGAAGAGGCATGGGAAGAGCCTGCCGGAATTTTTCATCTCCCTTTGGAGGGAGTCGTTTCCAAGGACCCAAAATCTCGGCGCAAAACATCACCATCACATCCGCCGAGGCTCAAACGGGAACAGAGCGGGCGATTAATTTTCATACAGGGAGCGACATACTGACCTTTACCTTCACGCTACCTCCCGGTGTCCATGACGGCGCCCTGCTGAAGCTTGACGGCGCCCGGGCGGGCCACCAGGATTTAGACGTCTACCTCAGGGTTAACATCGTCGATTGATTTCTTCCCCATGCCGGTGGAGGGATCCGGCCGACTGTTTGCCGACCCTCCGTCGATGGGGTAAACCCGGTAGGGACGCCTCTGCATTCATCAAAAAAACAGGATCTCAGCCTTCTCCTCTTATCGGTACGATACAGATGAAATCAAAGGATTCCGAACCCGCATTTCTGAAGTTGTGAACCTCATTGTCATTGATATAAATAAAATCGCCGGCTTCCAATGGTCTTTCATCACCCGCTGCATCGATCAAAACACCTTTTCCACCTTCAATCTTGACCAAATGGGGAAAATCATGGCTGTGATGCGGGCTTGCCCCCCCCGGCTCCACGCTGAAATAACGCAGTACAATCTCTTTTGATCCATCTTCTGGGCCCAGAACAATTTGCTTTGTCAAGTTTTCATAGCCCTTCAAATCCGCGAAAGGCACATCTTTGAGTCTCTTTACGATCATAGTCTCCTCCATTCATAGTAACGGCTGATTTGCATGCATGTCCGATCCTGCCCTTTGATCAAGTTCAGTCTTTTTCCGGCATTCCGACCCAAAGGCTGTTCGACCGGCACCGGTCATGCGATATTAAACACGGCAGATTCACAAATGTCAATTGTCGGATCTCTATTGATCTGAGTCAAACCCACGCGCCCGGCATGTGAGACCCGTTTTTTTTATTGAAGCACAAACCTAAATTCCCTATAATAAAAATTGGTAAACGTGATGCTCATTCCTTGGCTTTCATATTTTTCCGCCTTTCCCACACCCGGGTTCAAATCACCAATCCATGGCAACCGTTACTGTTCAATGAAAGCGCCATGGGCGTTTGCGCTAAGTAAAATAATGGTTATTATTGCCTAAAACCTCAAGGGGGATCCATGTCATTAGTCGATGCCAAACAACTTAAAAAAACTTATATTACGGGTGACATAAAGGTCAACGCCATCCGGGGCGTCGACTTTTCCATCGAGCCGGCCGCCTTTGTTTCTTTTATCGGCCCTTCCGGAAGCGGCAAAAGCACGCTGCTCAATATGATCGGCTGCCTTGATCCACCCACCGGCGGCAGCCTGACCGTAGCCGGGGAGGATATTGCCACCCTGAATCGAAACCAGGCCGCAGATTTTCGAGGCAAAAACATCGGCTTTGTCTTTCAGGACTTTAACCTGATCCCGGTGTTGACGGTTTTTGAAAATGTCGAATACCCCCTTTTGATGGTGCAAAAATGGACACCCCATGAACGGAAAAAGCGGGTCACCGCTCTCCTTGATGCGGTCGGTATGGGCGATCAAGCGGATAAGTACCCAAGCCAGATCTCCGGTGGACAGAAACAGAGGGTTGCCGTGGCCCGGGCGCTCGTCACCAAGGCAAAGCTGGTTCTGGCGGATGAACCCACCGCCAACCTGGACAGGGAGACGGCCAACCGGATCATCACCCTCATGAAGCAGATGAAGGACGAGTTCGGCACCACCTTCATTTTCTCCACCCATGATCCCAAGGTGGTAAAAAATGCGGAAATCATCTTTACCATCGAGGACGGCAAGTTACTAAAAGGCAATACCCTGAATGGAGAAGGCCATGGTTAATATACTCAAACTCGCCGCCCGCAACCTGCGGCGTTACAGACGACGCACCCTGTTGACCTCCATGCTCATTACCCTGGGTGTCGTTGCGGTGCTTCTTTTTGTCTCTGTTTCCGGCTCTTTCAAAGCCATGATGATAGGCCAAATCACCGACTCCATGCTCGGTCACCTCCAGGTGCACCATAAGGGTTATCTGGCCTCCATTGACAGCCTGCCGCTCAACCGAAACCTGACCGAAAAACAGACGGTCAAGGTCAAAGAGATCCTCGCGGAAGAAGACGTCGTGGAGGCCTATTCCATGCGCATCAAATTCGCCGCCATGTTCAGTAATTTTACCGAAACGACCAGCATTCGCCTCAATACCGTTCTTCCGGACAAGGAGACTGCAACCGTTCCCCTACTCACCGATCGGATCATAAAAGGAAAAAAGGAGGGGTTGTTGAATGCCGGTGAAATTCTGATTCCCGAACTTATTGCCAAAGGCATGAAGGTCAAGGTGGGAGATGCCGTTGTACTGGTAGCGACCAACAAGGACGGATCGGTGAACGGCAAAAATTTCATCGTCAGGGGCGTTCTCGAGGGCATTTCCGGTCCCGGCGGCCGTGACGGTGTCATTCACCTGGATGATGCCCGGGAATTGCTTCGTATCCAGGACATGGAGGTCAGTGAAATAGCCGTCCGCTTGAAAAACATCGAAGCCCTGCAAAAAACATTTGCCCGCCTGCAGGCAAAATTTGAATCAATGAAAAACAAAGAGGGCCAGCCGGTTTTTGAGGTTCATACCTGGGAAAAACTCTCGCCCTTTTATAATATTGCCAAAATGATCGACCTCATGACCTTTTTTATCAAAATCATGCTGGTGGCCATTGTCCTGGTGAGCATCATGAACGTGATGATCATGGCGGTCTATGAACGGATCAATGAGATCGGCACCATCGCGGCGATCGGCACCAGGCCGGGCAAGATTCTCGCCCTTTTCGTGACAGAGGGTTTTCTGCTGGGTGTGTTGGGTACAGTCATTGGTCTGGTGATCAGCCTGATCACAATCGCCGTTATGAACGCCTCGCGAATCAGCTTTGATTTCGGTCGGCAGACCGGGCTACAGCTTGCCCCGACAATCAACGCCGGCGAGGTGCTCACGGTGGTGGTCATTGTCATTGCCATTGCCGTACTGGGCAGCCTGCAACCCGCTTACAAGGCTGCCAAGATGGATCCGATCACGGCCTTGCGTCATGTTTAAAACGGGAATTAAAAAAATTGAGGAGTTATGAGATATGCATATGAGCAAGATAAAAGTCCTTCTTACAGGCATGATGACGTCACTTCTTCTCATCAGCCTTCCTGCCATTCTGTCCGCTGATACGTTGAAGATTGCCGTAGCCGCCGACAGTAATAAAGAGACAACGACTATCAGCGAGCTGGCTGCGAGAGCTCCGTTTTTTCTCTTTTTTGACGCCAATGGAAATCTTCTCAAGGCCGTTGAAAATCCATTGAAGGATTTATCCGGCGGAGTGGGACCCCGCGCGGCGGAATTTCTTGCTGGCAAGGGAACGACCCTTCTCATTTCCGAAAATGTCGGGAATAAGATGAAACAAACGCTTGCCGACTACCAAATTGAGACTTTAGAAAAAAAAGGAGTTATCCATGATGTGGTGCAAGAATACCTTAAAAAGCGCTAAAATTTTTCGCGCCTTATTTCTACAAGCCACCGTGATTCTTCTCTTTGCCTTTCCGGTCGTTGCCCTTGACGGGAATGAAATCCTTCGCCAGGTCGACAGGAACCTTCAGCCGGAGGCCTATGAAATGTATCGAAAACTCATCAATATTGAGCCGAATGGTTCGAAAAAAGAATTTGTCCTTTACACGGTTAAAAAAGGAAAGGACAAGATGATCGCCCTGTTCCTCTCACCCGCCAGCGAAAAAGGGCGCTCCACCTTACGCCTGGGCGAAAACATGTGGCTCTATATCCCCAACGTGGGCAAGCCTCTGCGTATCACCAGCCTGCAATCGGTGGTGGGTGGCGTTTTCAACAATTCGGACATCCTTCGACTGGATTACAGCATCGAATATGACGTTCGAAAAATTGAAGACAAGGGCGAGGAGTACATTCTGGATTTGAAGGCCAAGACATCTTCTGTGGCCTATGACCGTCTGGAAATGAGGGTGGACAAAAAGGCCCTGGTGCCAACCGCCATTGGATGCTACGCCGCCAGCGGTATGCTGATTAAAACCCTGTACTATAAAGACATCAAAGATTTCGGAGAAGGCTTCACCCGCCCATCTGTCCTGGAGACCGACAGCCCCCTTTATAAGGGTTATAAATCCGTGATGATCTATGCCAAAATAAAAAAAAAGGACCTGGCAGACGAAGTATTCACGCTGAACTATATGCACCGGGTTGATGAACTGCGATGATAAATTGCCGCATTACCGCTCTCTTGTTCCTCGTCATCTGTCCCCTTCTTGTTATATTTAGTGATCCGCCCGCCTTTCCGGCCGAAGAAGAATACACGTTTGAGATTGAAGAGTTCGAAAAAAAACCCTTTGACTGGGGCGGCTATGCCGAGTTGAAGTGGGATCACATTGACCTCAATCAGGACGGCGCCTTATCGCGGCTCAAATTTCACAAAGATCCCCGTGCGACCCTGGATCGCTTAACGGGCACCCTCCAATTAAATGGAAGTCTGACGAAAGGCACCGGCACCTTTAAATGGGTCATGCAGGCCTCCGAACAACATGACAACGAGGGGTGGTCAGATAAGGCAGACATTTTTGAGGCCTATGCCGGCATCAAAATGACGCCCCACGCGACCGTCGACCTTGGGAAAAAAGTTTTCAAGTGGGGCAAGGGGTATGCCTGGAATCCTGTGGGCTTTATTCAGCGTCCCAAGGATCCCAACAATCCTGAGGAGTCTCTGGAAGGATATATCGGCGCTGGTCTTGACGTGGTCAAGAGTTTTTCGGGATCGCTTCAGACCGCTGCTCTCACCACGGTTGTGCTTCCGGTCTTGAACGACATCAATGAGGATTTCGGTGAAAAGGGTCACCTGAACCTGGCGGCCAAACTCTACCTGCTCTACCGGGATACCGATATCGATTTTGTCTGGTATACGGGAAGCAGCCGTTCAACGCGCTATGGCGTGGACTTTTCCAAAAATATTTTAACCAATTTTGAAATTCATGGTGAGTTCGCTTATTTCCCCAATCTAAAGCAGAAATACCTTGATGCAAACGACAACGTCGTACCCAGAAATATTGATGCCGTATCATATCTTCTGGGATTGCGCTATTTGACCCGAAACGATATCACCTCCATTGTGGAATTTTATCATAACGGCGCGGGATTCAGCGAAGAAGAGATGCGAAATTTCTTCCAATTGGCGCATGACGGCTATCGTCAGTTTGTCTACTCCGGAAATGAAACCTTATTACAAAAGGCCGTGACCGTCAGCCAAATTGGATACAGCCGCCCGCAGCCCGGCAGGAACTACCTCTATACGCGAATCATCCGGAAAGAACCCTTCGATCTCCTCTATTTCACGCCGGCGCTCACCGCAATCATCAACCTTGACGATAAGAGTTACTCGATAACGCCGGAAGTCTTATATACCGGCTTTACCAACTGGGAAGTTCGCTTGAAATTCTCATTCATCAATGGGGGGTACCTGACGGAGCATGGTGAAAAGCAGAACAGCAACAAACTTGAACTGCGTCTGAGGTACTTTTTTTAAGAAGGCATGCGATGATCGCGTCCAATTAAAGAATCCCTGCCCAGAGGACCAGCCTTTTGCATGACAAGCTTTATCTTCCTGTGCCCTGATTTCACCCACAGGATAAATCGATTTTCTTTTTCCGGCATCAAAGGTTATAAGGAAAGAATCATCCTATTTGAATTTCAGCAAAAAATCCTATACAAGGCTAGATGACGATATAGTCGGGAGGAAATTTTATGGAAAAACGCAACCTGGGCCGCTCCGATGTCCAAATCACGCCCATCATCATGGGCACCTGGCAGGCCGGGAAAAAGATGTGGGTGGGCATCGACGATAACGAGATCGCCGGGGCCATCCGTGCGGCCTTTGAGGCGGGCATCACTACCTTTGATACGGCTGAGGAGTACGGTTGGGGGCATTCGGAGCAAATCCTGGGCAAGGCCCTTGCCCCGTTCCGGAAAGAGACCGTGATTGCGACCAAGGTCTTCGCCAATCACCTCAAATACGATCAGGTCATGGGGTCCTGCCATCGATCCTTGAATCGTCTGCAGACGGACACCATTGATATCTATCAGATCCACTGGCCTTCGGGCGTCTGGGGAACCAAAGCCGTGCCCATTGAGGAAACCATGCGGGCCATGAACGACCTCAAGAAACAGGGTAAGATCCGGGCCGTCGGGGTCTCAAACTTTTCGCGAAAACAATTGGAAGAGGCCTGTCAATATGGTCGCATCGACAGCCTCCAACCACCCTATTCCCTGTTCTGGCGGCAGGTGGAATCGGATGCCCTGCCCTTTTGCCTCGAAAACGACATCCGCGTTCTTTCTTACTCCTCCATGTCTCAGGGTATCCTTACCGGGAAATTCAAACCGGGGCATCAATTCGCCAAGGGGGATCACCGGGCGAAAAACAGGCTCTTCCAGAAGGAACACTTCGAGCGGGTCCAGGCGGCCCTCGAGAGGCTGCGGCCCATTGCGGAACGTCGTGGCATCACCCTCGGCCAGTTGGCTCTCGCCTGGGTCATTGCCCAACCTGGTACGGTCGCCATTGCCGGGGCACGAAATGCCGGGCAGGCCGTTCAAAATGCCGGTGCGGCAGACGTGCGACTATCTCGGGAGGATCTCGAGGAAATGGAGACCATCAGCCGTTCGGTGACGGATCACCTGGACGACAACCCGGTGCTATGGGCCTTCTGATCCGAGACTGAGAGATGACCAAAGTTTGAGGTGAGTGACTAATGTGCCTAAAGTTAGGATGGTTCCTGACCCGATGGTCTGCAATTAATGAAAATCTTTCAAGATTGTTTATGCAAGACGCCTATCATCAGAATCTTTTTGCCTTCTGTCCAAGATGCAAAGAGACTTATAACAGCCATTAGAATATTCATCACGAACATCACCCTGCTAAAAATGAGAAACCATTTATCCCTCTTCGTGTCCTTCGTGATCTTCGTGGTGAATATCAGATCCTTTTCGGCCGCGGCAAAAGGCCACATTTGGGTAAGTACACTTAACACTTAAATTATCCGGAAAAGAGAATGAGTACCCCCCCCCCATACTTACTGGTGAAAAACCGGTCCACTTTAAGCCGCGTCGCCACCAAACTCGAAAAGGAGAAGTCGATCGGTGTGGATCTCGAGGCTGATTCCCTGTTTCACTACCAGGAAAAGGTTTGCCTCATCCAGATCTCCACGCCTTCAAAGAACATCCTGGTGGATCCTCTTTCGTTGGATGATCTCTCCCCCCTTTCTCCGATCTTCGCTGATCCAAACATCCAAAAGGTATTCCATGGCGCCGATTATGACATACGCTCTCTCTACAGAGACTTCGGTATTGAAGTGAATGCCCTTTTCGATACCCAGATTGCCGCAAAATTTCTTGGAATCATGGAAACGGGACTTGCCAGCCTCCTAAGGGAGAGGTTGGGTGTTCTTGTCGATAAGAAGTACCAAAAAAGGGACTGGTCCCAGAGGCCACTGCCTGATGCCATGTTGGCCTATGCGGTTACGGACACGCTTCACCTCCTCCCCCTCAGTCGGATACTCGAGAACGAACTGCGGGAAAGGGACAGACTTTTCTGTGTCGAAGAGGAATGCGAACTTCTGAGCAAGGTACGGCCCGTTTCTCCGAACGACAATCCGTTATTTCTGAAATTCAACGGCGCCAGAAAGCTTGATCCCAGAGGACTGGCCCTACTGGAGTCGATTCTACAATTGCGGGACGATACGGCCAAACGCAGGGACCGTCCCCCTTTCAAGGTCCTTGTAAACGAAGCGATCATGGAAATCGTGGAGAAGAGGCCGATCACCGAAAAAGACCTCGAGCCCATAAAAGGATTGAGCGCCAGACAGATAAAGTCGTTGGGCCAATCCCTCTTGAAAAATACGGCGGAATCCTTGTCGCTGCCGGAAAGTGACCTCCCGGCATTTCCAAAAAATCGCAACCGCCGAATCAGCAGCAAGGTGTCAAAGAGGGTAAAGGCCTTCAAGGAGTGGAGAGAGGAGCGCGCAAAAGAGATGGGCATGGATCCTTCTCTTGTGTGCACAAATGCCCAGATAATGTCCATTGCCCTTGCCCATCCCAAAGCACGAAAGGACCTGGAGGGCATCGATACCGTAAGGGCATGGCAAAGAAAGCTATTCGGCACCGAAATCTGCGCTCTCCTCAAGGGCATCGGCTAAGTACGCATTGCCCGCGGACCAAACCCTAACGTTGCAATTGGAGTCAAAAAAGGAGTCCGCCAATTGGCGGACTCCTCAAAATTTCCCAGGCAAGCTGCTGACCTTTCAAAGCTCAGCCTTAATTTCCAGCCGGCTCAGCCGATCATAAGCACGGCTCTCCAATCAATGGGAACAACCACACTGAAGCGCTTGCCCTTCCGTAAAGCGTTTACTGCGAACAACGTCAACCGGCCTCTCTTATGATCGTGGAAATCATGTGCTTGCTTAATGGATTCTTCCCTTTTTTAAGCTTTCAACGCGGTTAAGTGTTTGGCTTTTCTGTGGATGCATTTTCCGTCTATCCGAATCTATGATCGAGATCCGGACAGCTCCCCTGCTTTTTAGTTGGATCCTAATGTTTGGACTTTTAGGAGAGGTTGCCACCCCCTTTCGCGGGCAACTTTAAAAGGCAGGGAATACAAAACAGACCGTGGTCAGATTGCAAGAAACAACGCCAACAGGTGAGAATCCGATGCGGTACCGGGCATGACATCAATGAATAGAATATTTCCCCACGCTTCTGGCCCTGAACCCCGCTCCAATCTAAGCGGAATTTTTCATTTTTTTATACTGATATCACAACATGATGTTGTTTGTCAAGAATAAAATACCATATATTGCGTCGAGCAATAGTTTAATTGGACCGAGTTCTAATCCGAGGAATTGGAACAGGACACCGAAAACAGATTCCGGTTCGGATCGAGGCTCTATACCTTGAAGGGATCCAGAAAAGACAAGGTTGTCCACTTTTTTGGGGATCCGTGCGGATCTTTATACCTTACTCCCATTTGTCTTTTCCCGTCTTTCTCATCTCAATGTGGCTGACATGACCTACCCGCCCCTGATCGTTGATAAAAGAGCTCAGGAGCCAGCTAACCACGCTGATCAGGAGGGACCCGAAAACAGCCGTCCAGAAACCCCGAATCACAAAGCCTGAAATCACCCCGGAGGCCATCATGAGAAGGAGGGCGTTGATGATGAAAGTAAAGAGACCAAGGCTCAGGACGTTGATGGGAAGGGTGAGGATAAACAGGATCGGCCGGAAAAACGCGTTGAGCACACCGAGAATCGCTGCGGCAGCGATGGCGCTCCCGAACCCTTTCACTTCGATACCGTCCATCAGATAGGCGGTCAACATGATGGCTACGGTAAGGATCAGCCATCGAATCAGAATTCCTCTCATCGTGCCATTCTCCTCCCGAGTTTGTCTGTCTCGATTCTAGTCTTGCTTCGGACGCTTGCCCTCTTCCATGGTCTTTGCGATAGAGTGATTGAATGTATCAAATTAACCCCATACTGTCTCTTCTTTTTCCATAAAGCATGCCCCTCCTTCCCGATACAAAGGTCAGGAATAGACTTGAAGAGAATCGCGAAAGGCATTATTGTAGATTTCATGAAAACAAAGAAAAGGAGAAACAAATATGTTTGAACAGGGTGTCATCAGACCACCCAGTGAGGCGTCGAGTCTTTTAGTAAGGGTTACCAGGAACTGTCCCTGGAACAGGTGTCATATCTGTCCGGCTTACAAGGGAAAAAAATTTTCCAAAAGAACAGTGGAGGAAGTCAAAAGGGATATTGACGAAATGGCGGAAAGTTACGCATCCTTTTCCGAAAGAGTAACCTCTGCGTTTCTCCAGGACGCGGATACCCTGATCCTTTCCACAAACGAATTGATAGACATTCTGGAACATCTCAAAAAAACCTTCCCGAGCATCGAAAGGGTGACGACCTACGCCCGGGCAAAATCCATGAAGAGAAAAAGCGAGGAATCTTATCGGAGGCTAAAGGAGGCGGGATTATCGAGAATCCATACGGGCATGGAGAGCGGTTCCCTGAATGTATTGAAACTGATCCGGAAGGGCATCACCCCTGAAGATATCCTGACAGGGGGGACCAGGGTCGTGGCATCGGGCATCTCCCTTTCAGAGTATATTATGCCCGGTGTGGGAGGACTCACCCTGAGCAGAGAACACGCCCTTGAAACCGCAAGGCTTCTCAACAGGATAAGGCCCGATTTCATCAGGGTCCGCACCTTTGCCATGCACCCTCAGTCACCCATGCAGAAGATGGTGAAGGAAGGCACCTTTGTTCCCATGAATGATGAGGAAATCGTGGAGGAAATCCGTTTACTTCTGGAAAACCTTGACGAGATGCCCTCCCATTTCAGGTGCGGAGATTTCAGTCTCAACCTTCTCATGCAGGTCGACGGGCCGCTCGACACACAAAAAGAGAAAATGATCCGGGAAATCGATAAATATCTCGCCCTGACCAGAAAACAGAAGCAGGCCTATTCGCTTCTTCAACGCTCCTACCCCGGCAGGAGACCGCTTGAGGCAGTGGAAGATGAAGCATTGATGGGGCGGTTGACCGAGGATATGACCAGGCTGGAGGAGAGGGAGGAGGACGGCTTCAACCGATATATACGAATGCTCATGTCTCATCAATTGCCTCAGCCACAGACGGATCACTGGGATTAAAACAGGAAACACGCATGGCAAAGGAGAAGATACCGACCACACCGGCTATAAGAATGTTGAAGCAGCAAAAGGTGCCGTATACGCTCCGCACCTATCAGTATGAGGACAGAGGGGGTACGACGGTATCCGCGAGGGAGTTGAAGGTGGACGAACATCAGGTAATCAAAACCCTGGTGATGGAGGATGAGAAGAAGGCTCCCCTGATCATCCTCATGCACGGGGACAGGGAAGTCTCCACAAAAAACCTTGCCAGAACCCTCGGCGCAAAAACGATCAAACCCTGCGATCCAAAGGTTGCCCAAAAACACACCGGATACATGGTGGGGGGCACTTCCCCCTTCGGGACCAGAAAACTTCTCAGGGTCTATATGGAATCGACGATACAGTCCCTCCCGAAGATCTACATCAATGCCGGGAAGAGGGGCCTTCTGGCGGAGATGTCACCGGAGGCCCTGATGAAAGTGCTCAACCCCGTTCCCGTTGAGGTCGCCATATAACTCTGGTTGGGCAGTACACCACTATGTGATAAGCACCTGAGATTTAATGCAAATTTCATTTCGGACGGAAACGACTTGACAAACGCGTCAAACGTGTTTAACTTGTTATGAAATCAGTCAGGAGGTCAAGTCATGAAAACGATTGAAATTGAAAACGATGTATACGAATTTTTACTCCAACATACCACCCGTATTGGGGAAAGCGCCTCCGAAATCCTTAAACGACTGTTAGGAATTCGTGGACAGGGAGGCCAGAGAGGAAAAGGAGGAAGGGGAGCGGCAGACGGCCAGTCTCCCACTTCGTTTAAGAGTTATCAAGCTGAGATTTCGGATTGTCTCAATGATTCGGCCTTTATGGCTCAAAGAGACATGATCGGAAAGTTCTTATTCATTCTATCCTATCTTTACAAAAGAAATCCTGATGATTTTAAGAAGGTCCTTGCATTGTCAGGGAGGCGCAGAAAATATTTTGCAGGCAGCAGCCAAGAGCTTGAGGCCTCTGGCAGTAGCGTGTTCCCAAAGCAAATTCCCAACGCCCCGTATTGGGTCGTAACGAACAATGACACACCAAAAAAAAGGCGTATGCTGGAGGACGTGTTGCGAATTTTAGGATATAGTAAGGCTGCGATCGAAGAAGCTGTATCAGCATTAGATTAATCTTTCAAGTTTTAGCCTATATTTTATCCTTCGTGCCCTATACAGGAAAGGAAAGCCCGATTGTCTCCTGTTTTAACCAGTTCCCAGGATTACTGGCGGAGGGAATTGAAAACAAATCATATCAGAGGTTTATTATGACCAAAAAACTTACTGCAATTATTGAGCGGGAAAACAACGGATACGTCGCTTTGTGTCCTGAGTTGGATGTTGCAAGTCAGGGGCTCACTGTCGATGAAGCCAGGAAAAACCTTCAAGAGGCATTGGAACTTTTTTTTGAAACAGCCTCCTCAGAAGAAATCGAAGCAAGACTGCATGAGGAGGTCTATGTCACCCACGTGGAGGTAGCCGTTGGGTAAGCTACGTGTTCTTTCCGGAAAAGAGGTTTGCCTGATCCTTGAAAAGCATGGTTTTGTAGAGGTGAGAAAACGCGGAAGCCATATTGCAATGCAGCGAAAAACATCCGTATCTACTGTGACAGTTCCGGTGCCCGATCACAAAGAACTTCGTATGGGAACACTGCTGTCCATTATTCGTCAATCTGGATTGTCTCGTTCTGAATTTGAATGAAAGTTCCTTGCCCAGCCAACGGTTGAAGGTGCACTGGCAAATCCGGTGTGCTCCCTTGGCAGCCACTTAACCTCGCCGATATCGCACATTGTGATAAAACGGTTCGGGCGTTCCGGGATGATCGGCATCCCCGAATTCGGATATTCGACGGAAAGATCAATAGGAGAAAGAAATGGCGAGGGATCCAAAACTGTGGTTGTTCTCCTGAATATCAAAAAATTTAGTCTGAAACACCTGGGCATAGGATAGTTTGAACCGTCCGCAAATCACGCTCACGCCTGCCACGGCCTCACCCACAAAGGATTTCTTTTCCACGCTGTGGCTGTCCCTGAAGGTGTTGCCGTCCAGAAAGATGTCCCTCAGGACGGCGCGTCCGTTCAATGCACCGAAAAGATGGACCCCGAACTCATGTCTTCCGGATAGCCGGAGATCTCCGCTCCCGGCCGGTGCGCTCGTATCCCCCGCCGGGCGGATGAGGGATGTCCCGAAATCAACGGGAAGGTTCCAACCGAAACGCATCTCGAATCCTGCGTTGGCATAGGTATAGACATTTCCAAGGGTTGCACCGAGATGGGGGATGACGTCAATACCCATTCCGCCGGGGCTCCCCATGACCATGGACCGCCATTTTCGTTCATAGACCACGGCCAGACCCGGTTCGTTTTTGATCTGATTTTCCCATCCCTGGGGTATTTGGATATCCCTCAACCTGTGAACAAACGTTTGGGTTTCCTCGGCAAAAGATGCGGGGCCCACCATACCCAAATGGATTTCCATGGAATCGAGTCTCCGATCGTTCTTGCTGTGGAAGGCCGCGCCAAGGTAGAGCCATCCCCCATAGGGCCGATCGTCTTCGATGAGGTCCGACAGGGAGATATCCTCCGGCGTATACATGTTTTGTCCAACGGAAAAGCCGATATTCCGTTGAAAGCCGGGTTCGTTGATAAACGGGAGAAGCCGAACGATCTTCAGACCCCATTCCGGAAGTTGTTCGCTTTCGGCATATCGGGTCAAATCCGGTGAAATCCATGTCAGTTTGACGCCGTTGGTATAATTCTGATCTGTATCGGCAAAAAGGTCATTCTCAAAATAAAAGCTGAAGGTCCAGGACTTTTCTTCAGCCTTCTTTTCCTCTTCAGCCGAAACCCGGATCGAAAAAAGCAGACAAAATCCTGCCAGGCAAACCATCATGAGGTTTTTATTCAGGTTCATCCGCCTGCTCATCACCCTCCACCTTCATCCAAATCCTGTAAAGTTTTTCACCGGTTTCCTCATAGCACACGAATCCACTCGGAGAGACTTCCTCCAACTGGACTTCACCCAGTTCCCGACACTGTTTCAACCAGTTTTGAAAATGGGGTCCCCCGCCAAAGTAGACCTTTCGCCATGTGTTCCCTTCCTCATCAACCCTTTCCGAAATTTCACTCTCCTCTCTCATTCGCTCCCGGACGCTGTTCTCATCTTCGCAATCATTCGTTCCCATAAAATACTTTCCCCCTGTAAGATAGACTTCATTGATCCATGCAAGCCGCTTCCATCCCAAAAGGATCCGAAAGGAGTGGAAAACGCGTGCAAAGCCCCTTTACATCCTGTTTCACTTTTCCTCTTTCCGCCACAGATCCGGACAGGACCCTGTCGATCATCTCGACCAAAAGGGTCATTTCCGGTTCCCGAAATCCTCTGGAAGTGGCCGCAGAAGTCCCCAGGCGGATACCGCTCGTTTTTTCCGCACCAAGGGGATCGAAAGGAATCCTGTTTTTGTTACAGATAATGCCCACATCTTCAAGGAGATCCTGTGCAGCGGCACCGGTCATGTCCTTCCCCCTGAGATCCACAAGCACCAGATGGGTGTCCGTGCCACCGCAAACAATCCGATAGCCCAAATACCTGAGCCCTGCGGCAAGGGTCCCGGCATTGGACACAATCTGTCGCGCATAGGTCTTGAAAGCCGGTGCTGACGCCAACCTGAAAGTCACGGCCTTTGCCGCCATCAGGTGAACATGCATGGAACCCTGCACTCCCGGGAAAACGGCGCTGTCGATCTTTTTCGCAAATTCTTTTCGGCAGAGAATGTTGCCCCCCCGGCTCCCCTTCAGGGTCTTGTATCCGGTAAATGTGACGAAGTCCGCATAGGGCACGGGGGAAGGATAAACCTCCCCGGCCACCAATCCGGCCACGTGGGCGATATCCGTCAACACATACGCCCCCACTTCGTCGGCCACTTCACGAAAGGACTTGAAATCGATCACGCGCGGGTAGGCGCTTGCACCGCATATAATCATTCGAGGCCTTTCCCTGAGGGCCGTACGCCGCATGGCATCGTAGTCGAGGGTTTCGGTCACGGGATCGACACCATAGTAAAAGGGTTTGAAGAATCTACCGCTGAAAGAAGCCTTGTGGCCATGCGACAAATGGCCTCCTGTGGCCAGATCCATTCCCAGGATAACGTCACCGGGCTCCAGGGCGGCGAAGTAGACGGCAAGATTGGCATTGACCCCGCAGTGGGGTTGCACATTGGCGTGGTCCGCATGAAAAAGCCGTTTGGCGCGTTCCACGGCAAGCGTTTCAATCACGTCCACATTACGGTATCCGCCGTGATAGCGGTTCCCGGGATATCCTTCCAGCGTTTTGTGGGCAAAGGCGTTGCCCTGAGCCTCGATGACCGCAACACTTGGGGAGTTGGTGGCCGCGTTCAATTCAATGGTCAGGGCCTGCCGATCCATTTCATCTTGAATGGCCGCCGCAATCTCAGGGTCTATCATGCCGAGCGTATTCATGATCTTCTCCCTCTTCAATTCGCAACCTGAATAAATCTTGGTGATGAATTAAATGGACCATTCTGACCCATAGCGTAGTGCTTTAATTAACCTCCTCGACAATTCCCACCTCACCGCCATTCGAGCAGCCACTGGAGTCTTCCCCGCTTCAAACGAATGGCCGCTTCAGGGCAAATCTCCATGCAGCAATAACACCGGATACACTTACCGTAGTCATACGAAGGGACCCCGCTGTTCCCATCCGATTTCCCAATGGCCTTACCGGGGCAAATGGTCATGCATTGATAACATAGACTACAGCGTTCCGACCCCGGGACCGGTCTTTCAACGAAAAGATTCTTGAAAAAATTGGTATTCGTCGGCCAGCGACCCAGATCGAATCGATTTCTGGATTTACTGGGAACAAAGTCCCGAATATCGAAATCCCGCGGTTGTTTGCCCTTCACATCGATATGATCCAGGGAGGCCACACCCGAACCCCTCTTCCCTCCCAGCACAAGCGTCGGGACCTTCTCAGGTTCCAATCCCAGCAAATGGACCGCAACGGCATCGACGGCCAACGCATCACGGCCCATAAGCAGTGCCCCGATCTTCTTGGGTTGTCCTTTTCGTCCCGGCCCCTCCCCCTCCATTCCCACAATGGCATCCATGATATGGATGTACGTCTTGGGAGGATCAAAGCCCTTGAGAAGAGCCTCATAGAAGTCGAGCAAAAAACCGGCAAAGGCCTCGGCCGACGGCGCCTTGACATGCCACCGGGATTTATTGAGCCCATGAATCAGGCCGAACAGGTTTTTGACGGCTCCTGTGATGTAAGTCAAGCTATGAGTTTTGAGTTTTGAAAGACTGATGATGATGTCCGCCTTAAAGAGCGCCGACGGAAGTTCGAATCTTCTGTAACCTGTTCCCCTGCCGTAAAACAGCACGGTGCGATCTCCGGTATCCGCCACCTCGCAGGGCTCTTCCATCAAGATCCGGTCATATCCGCTCTTCTCGACGACCTTGTTCAGGGGCTGAAAGGCCGGGGATTCCACCATCAGCGGATGGCCCCCTCCTTCTTTCACTATTCGCAGCGCAGCCCGGAAAACCTCAGGATGGGTCACGACGGCGCTTTCCGGCGGACTAGCGCTCAGCAGGTTGGGTTTTAGCACAACATGCTTTCCGCGGAACATTCCGGGGTCCAGACCGATTCCGGCCAGACCTTCCCTGATGACATTTTCAAGCATTGAACGCTCATAATCTTCACATTTCAAAAGAGAGACGGTTGTCATCGATTGTCTTTCCAGCATATTCATGCTACGTGATAGATCACTGAGATAAATTTATAATTTAGATTTTGCAAGATTCAAGTATGAAACACAAGGGCTGCAGCATACTCTTCATCAACAAAAAGGAACAGGTTCTGTTGTTCTTGAGAGACGATATCCCCCTTATCACCTGTCCCGGCATGTGGGATGTGCCGGGGGGTCACGTGGAAATGGGCGAAACGCCGGAGCAGTGTATTATCCGTGAGATGAAAGAGGAGATAGAAATTGATCTGGAAGGCTTTCGGCTCTTTTCGGTCATAGCATTCAGGGACCGAATCGAATACACCTTCTGGAAGAGGGCCGACCTCGACATCAAAACCATACGGCTTCATGAGGGTCAAGGCCTGAAATGGTTCACAGAGGCCGAGGCCGCAAGAACCGATCTCGCTTTTGGTTTCAACGAAATCGTGGCTGGCTTTTTCAAAAAGAGGCCCTTTGTGACCCCATAACGCGAATCCCGACGGAGCCTTACCGGATTTTTGTAACTGTTTAGCCTATAAAACCCACTCAGCTTTGGACGGGTCATGACAATTTCTTTTCAAAAGCCTAAACTCATACGAATTTTTTTATACCGCTCTATTCGATCTTACGCGGGAATCCCCTGTTTTTGCCCTGGTCAACGCCCGGTAGAAGGCCCCCACTGCCAGCTCCGCGCAATGCCTATTCTCCTTGGGTAATGTCTCCAGAAAATCAATGACTTCCTGAGGCGTAATCTCCCAGGCCTCATCCAGGGTTTTTCCCTCGGCCAATTCCGCCACCGTATTGGCACAGGCATTGGTATTCCTGCATCCCGTCACGCGGAAGGAAACATTTTTGATGCGGTCCTCTTCGAACATCAGGAACATCTCCACCGTATCGCCGCAATCCCCTGTGTTTATCCCGTATCCGTCCGGGTTTTCGAGACTCTCGATCCGGTCTGCCCGGAAGGCCATCTCCAGGTAGTTCCGAGAGTGATCTTGCCAAAAATCAAAAATCTTTTCCATCGTTTTCCATCCCTGTATCAGTCGATCTCTCCGACCGGGATCTTAAGGACTCCCGGAAAAAAAGATTCATTTTCTCATGCCTCGAGCCTGTCGTTCCTTTCTGCCTCCACCAAGAGTGTGAGGCCTCGAATACCGCAGATTCTAATCCGATCTCCTTTTTCGATAGGCGATACGTCATGTATGCTTTCCGCACGCCATAACTCACCCCGAACGGATATATATCCTTCGGGATTCAGGCGCTCTTCAGCCATTCCCCTTTCGCCGATCATGTCATGACCCTTTCCCGACCCTCTCGCGTCATAAGATCGCCATACAAAGGGGAAAATAACGATTTCCTTTGCAATCCAAAGACCTGCGAGACTCCATACCGACCAGGATGAAAGATGCACCCACCATTGGAGGAAGAGGAGGATCAACACGAAAAGAACTGTCCCCGGCAGCTGGAGCAGGGAGTATTTGAGCACAACGCGACGCGAGATGCGAGGACCTTTCATGTTTTTTCACTCTCCGAAGAACCTATTGCCGATGATGCAACTCCTGCGTACACCCTGGATTTTCCGGACCGTCAAGCCCAAGCAGACGGGACGCGTTGCCTCCTGCTATCTTTTCCCTGGCATCGTCATTGAGAAACGGCAGAGACAATAAATATTCAAGATCTCCGCGTTGATCCGCCCAGGGCGTATCGGATCCGAAGAGAAATCGTTCCACCGGATGTTTTTCCATAAAACGCTTGATCATGTTCCGGGGCATCTCTTTTAATACAAAGGATGTATCCAGATAGATATCATGCCCCAAAAGGGACCTCTCCGTCTCGCCGTACATGCCTTCCCCACCCATATGGGCTGCAACGATCTTCAATTGCGGGAATTCCCTGTGCACCCTTGCAAGCCGTTCCGGTGTGCCATGCACGGGATTCGGGAGGCCACGGTCGACGCCGGCATGAAAGAGGATGAGCATATCCTCGGCCTGGGCCGCCTCATAGAAAGCGTACATCCTTTTCTCATCCACAAAAAAGGCTTGAAAGTCCGGATGGACCTTGAATCCCCTAAAGCCCTCGGTTCTTAAATGCCGTATCTCTTGTGATCGGGGGTACACATCGGGATGCATGGTGGCCATAGGGAAGATCCCGGGTCCCCGTATCCCGAGGAGCCATTGATGGATGCCCTCAACTTGTTCAACTTTCGTTGCAACACTGCATACCACGGACAGATCGATTCCCGCTCGCCCCATGGATTGTCTGAGACCCGTGAGTGTTCCATCGCCGTAGGATCGAATCGCCGCCCTTTCGCGAACGGCCTTCAGGGTCTTTTCGGCCACATGATCCGGATAGATGTGGGTATGGAAATCAATGATCATGAAAGGCATTATAGCGGTCTTGATACAAAGGGCAAGGCAGAAATTTTCGCCGGTGTCCCGCTTTTTTTACGATTTGCCAGGGCCTCGAAATTTAAAGGAATTCTGATGATTGACACCGGCATTGCGGGAAGAATCCATTTCCGAATGGGAACTATTTGATTCTTCTCAACACATGGGTCTCCCGCAGACTTTTCCACAACTCTCTGACGATGAGGGCCGCGGCCTGTTCCTCGCTGATATCGTCCCTGCCGGCGAAAGTCCGGCAGGATGTCATGAGGGTGAGGTTGTCCGAAGGCAGACCGAATCGGTTTTGGATATATTCTCCCAGAGTCCCCTGAATGCGAACCAGATCACATTCCTCGAGATTGCCGATTTCCATCCTTTCTCGCAGGGGCAATTGTTCCAAGATCTTCTCAATGGCTTCATCGACACTCCCGGGCACGTCGGCGAAGGGCATAGACGGCTCAGGCAGGTAGGTTTCAACGCTCATCAGATAAATGACCGTTTTCAGCAGAAGCCCGGCTTTTTCATAGATTTCCGGGTCCTGGCTTGCGCGTGGTCCGGCGATATTGAGGATCCTGATGTCATAGTCGGTGATCCATCCGACAATCGTCTTGGCGGCAATAAAGGGATTCAATTTTTCGAGATTGATGTGGAGCCACGGCCGCCCCTGTTTTATAGCAAGGCCCCTGGTCAGGGCGGAACCTCCGGTGAGTTTTCCCCTCGAGATGATCAGCGTCCCGTCAGACTCCGCAATGTTTTTCTCCGTACGTTCAGGATAGAGGTCTCCGGAAGTCTCTTCGACTTCGTATTTCCCGGGAATCACCCCGTCCTCGGCTTTCCGGCCCTTTGGGACCCAGCCGCCGTGGGGGATTCCCATTTCAATGGCCACATCCAGAGCCGCACGATCGACACCCGTCTGTCCACCTGAGATAATTTTGAAAACCATACGCGCCCTTCAGTCTCCTTTTCAGGTCACCCTGTTGACTTTGGGCAGGGTCGGACAAAATGCCGACCGGCCCCGGATCTCATTTCTAAGACACCACGCCTTCTTCCGACCGGAGAGGACGCTGTAGCGGATCATTGACACACCTTTGGGGCTTGATTATTATAGAAGCCGACCACAAAAGCCACACCTGCGTGCCCGGGGATTCCATCATAACCGCTCGCTTCGTAAAGAAAGCGGGTGTCCTCTGGTAAAACCCACGGTATTCATCATTCCTTTAATCCTTAACCCGCAAACGGAGAGCCACGATGTTTTTATCCCTGATCGAAAAACGAAGGAGTATTCGCAAATTCCTGGATCAAGATGTAGAATCCGCAAAAGTCGAGATATTGATTGAATCGGCTTTACGCGCCCCCTCGTCAATGGGTCGGAGCCCATGGGAATTCGTTATTGTCAGAAATCGGGAACTGTTGGGAAAATTGTCCAAATCAAAACCCCACGGGGCCGCGTTCCTGAAAAACGCCCCTCTTGGAATCGTTGTGTGCGCGGATCCGGCCAAATGTGATGTCTGGATCGAAGACGCATCCATCGCAACCACTTTTCTGCTTCTGGCGGCGGAATCCATTGGACTTGGGGGATGCTGGATTCAAGTCAGAGAGAGAATGCACGATGAACACAAGACCTCAAAGGCCTATATTTCCGAAATTCTGAACATTCCCGAAAACCTGGAAATAGAAGCCATCGTTGCCGCAGGATATCCTGATGAAAAAAAATCCTCACACCTGAAAAAAGACCTGCTCTACGGGAGAATCCACCATGGAAGGTTCGGGGAAAAAGCCGAATGACGACCCGGATCACTGTGCGAGAATTACTTTAACTTCCCCTTCGTGCTCTTGATAAGCCCCTTTAGTTGTTCGCGCTCTTTTTCGGGAGGCTGAAGCCGGAGCGCCCTTTCATAGGCATCAAGAGCCGGTTTGTATTTTCCCTGCTTCGCCAGGGTCAGCCCCTTTGCAGTCCAGGCCATGTGGTTTTCAGGATCACGTTCGAGAACCTTCAGAAGCAGCGACAGGGCCTTGTCATAATGCCCGAGTCTCAGGAGGAAAACCCCTCTGCCTGTCATCCTGTTGGTCTTCCATCTTCCAAACCATTCACTGATAATATTCATGACTTTCGAAAAAGCTCCTTCGGCGTCATCGGGCCCCATGCGACTCATGATATGAGATCATTCTAAACCATAACAAATCGGAGTGCAAGGCTGCCTGAACAGCAAACAGGACCCCAAACATGTCCCGGGGGCACTGACCCTGCGCGAAGATTTGCTGAAACGGACACTCGCCTACTCCTGGAAAAACGGATTATGATGCTTCTCTTCACCCACCGTGGAAATAGGGCCGTGACCTGGCAGCACAAGGGCGTCATCAGGGAGGATAAAGACCTTTTCTCTGATATTTTCCAGTAGCAGATGCTGATTCCCATCAGGGTGGTCCGTCGCTCCTATTCCCCCGGCAAAAAGAGAGTCTCCACAAATAACCATACTAACCGTCTCGATTTTACCATTCAGATCGAGATGGCCTTCGAAGACGAAACCCAGGCCGCCCCGAGAATGACCACGGAGATCGATCACCTTGAAGCGGATGGATCCCAGCTCCATGGTATCCCCTTCTTCAATAAACCCCGAGGCCTCGGAAGCAACGGACGAGCTTCCGAATCTGGCCGCTTGTCGCCCGGCGTTCCGGAGATCGGGAGCCTCTTCACGGTGAGTCAGTATGGGTGCGCCCGTGGCCTTCTGAAGGTCCTTATTTCCGCCCACATGATCAAAATGTCCATGGGTATTGAAAATATATTTGACCTTCAACCCCTCATCGGAAAGGATCTTCAAAATTTTTTCTGCATGGCCGCCGGGATCAAAAACGGCGGCTTCCTTTGTTTCTTCGTCCCCGACAATATAGCAGTTGACCATAAGAGGTCCGACCTGGATCGTTCTTACTATCATGGTGTTCCTTTTCGCCCCGGATCGCATTAACGGATCGCTGACTTTAGATTTGGAAAGACCTTCAGCATGCTGCCGGCACTATGGTCAAAGGCCCTTTTTCTGTCAAGACAAAAACGGTTGCCCGCACGGCTATGCATCTTCGACATATCCCGATCGCACCCTGATCCACCATCTGCGAATTAAGATGTGGATTTAGGTTGCACGGCTCCTCTTGCGCCACTCCTTTTGCCTTTTCCTGCGGCAGTGCTTCCGAGCCGACGCCTGCGAAAGGTTGTGGCATTCTCATCAGGTTACATGTAAAATAGGTCAAAAAATGATTTTGGGTTAAGGCATGCTTTTCTGATTTCCAGACATTCCTGTACCCCGCTATTCCAGGTCTCCTGCGAAGAACGGTTGAGCGAACCCATATTTTCAGTGCATTTCATAGGAGAATTATCATGCAATTCGATATCATAAAACGGATCACGGATCCGGAAACAGGCGGTGCACCCCAATCCGCCGGTATGGCCACCTACGGTGAGACGCGTCAGGCCGCCATGTATTATCTGACTGAACTGAAACTCTACGACAAGCTCGAATATTTCTCTGCAGACGGGCAAGAAAGCCACCAGATCCCGCGGTTCCTGAGACTCGCCTGCTATGCCGTCCCGGGCAAGGGGGAGGGACATGACATTTTCGTCGAAGTCATTGATGAGCAGGGGGAGAGACACCCCGTCTTGTCGGGAAAAACTTTTTGGGGTTATTTCCTGGCCTGCGAAATCGCCGGTGAACTGGCACGCTTTCTCTACCAGGACAACAGTTAACATAATATAATATTATCAATATGATAAAAAATATGCATTTGACAATTATTTCAAAATAAACCAAACATAAACTAAAGGCATCACCAATGTTGTTCCGTCTGTCACCACCTGTTTTCTCCATAATTGAGGGTAAGCCTTCTCGCCAAATCGATATTCAATTGTCATAAAAAATCGCAAGGGTACTTTTCAGACATCTCGCGGTCCGAATGGAAAAAGGGTTCCGGGGTCTACAACAGCCCTTAGTCTAAGGTTTTGTTCGAAAGATTGGAGGGTTGGTAGCGCTCACCTTATTGTTCACCATTTTCAGAGGGGGTATCAAAGATGAAAGACGTCAGAGGTTTTATTGCCAAATGCGAAGAAGAGGGGATACTTCAAAGGATCAAGGCCGAGGTCGACTGGGATCTTGAGGCCTCTCATATCGCCAAGCTGAATGAGGAACGAAAAGGTCCGGCCCTGCTTTTCGAAAATATCAAAGGCTACGACTCGCCCTTGCTCATGAGCACCTGCACGACCACGGAGAGACTTGCCATCATCATGGGTATGCCCAAGAATTCCACTCTGGTCGATCTCATGCGGGAATGGGTGGAAAAGGGCAAGGATGGCATTCCTCCGAAAATCGTGGATTCCGGACCCTGTAAAGAAAACAAGATGACGGGCGACGAGGTCGACCTCTTCAAGTTTCCCGTCCCAAAGTTCTATCCCAGGGACGGTGGGCGTTTTTTCGGCACGGCCCATTTCGTGGTGACCAAGGATCCTGATTCGGGTTGGGTCAATGTCGGGACATACAGGCTTCAGCTCCTTGATAAGGATATCCTGGGGACTCAGTTCATCAAGGGTAAACACGCAGACATCATGCTCAAAAAATATCAGGCCTTGGGGAAACCCATGCCCGTAGCCGTGGTGGTGGGTTGTGATCCCCTCATGTTTCTTATGGGCGGCGCAAGACTTTCCGCCTTTACGTCTGAATACGATCTTGCGGGTTCTATCCGTGGTGAAGCGATAGAAGTGGTCAAGTGTGAGACCAATGACCTGATCGTTCCCGCCGGAGCGGAAATCGTCGTCGAAGGCGAAGTGGATGCCGATGCCTTCATGCCTGAGGGACCCTTTGGTGAATACACGGGTTACTATTCAGGGGTTGGAACGGATCCTCGAAATTTCATCAAAGTCAACTGCATCACCCACCGGAACAATCCCATATTCATGTCCACCACAGTGGGCCGGGCCGTCACGGATACGCACATGACCCTTGCCCTTGCCTATGGCGCCACGCTCTGGCAGCAACTCGTGGACATGAAAATTCCCGGCATACAGGCCGTGTATTGCCCTCCCGAGGCGGCAGGAAGGTTTATTGCCATCATCTCCCTGAAGCAAATGTACCCGGGTCACTCCGATCAGGTTCTGACGGCGGCCATTTCCACGGAGATGGGGGCCTACGGTCTGAAGACGGTCATCGTGGTGGATGAAGACATCGATCCATGGGATATCTCCCGGGTCATGTATGCCGTGGCCTTCAGGTTCCAGCCCAACCGTTCCCAGGTCATCAAGCGAGGGAGGTCCACGCCTCTGGACCCGTCCCTGCCCCTTGATGCGCGATGGATCACGGGTCGACTCCTCATGGATGCAACCATCCCCTATGACTGGAAGGATAAACCTATCCCCATAACCCTCGATGAGGATATGGTCAAAAAGGTGGAAGGCAGATGGGCGGAACTAGGTTTCCAGGATAGACAAACTCACCGATACCCTGAAAGTCTCGGTATTGACCGACCCGCACTGGAGTAATAAACCCTATTGTTGCGACAAAAAGATAAGGGTCGCCGGAGAAGGGTATCTAAAATGGAAAAAGGAAGGGCCGGGGTAAAACAGCACCCGGTTCTTCCTTTTTTTATGACTTTTATTTTATGAGGTTAGCTTTTTGAAAAGAGATTGTCATGACCTGCCTGTATTTAAATGCATCTCAAAAAGCTGAACCGTTACCTTATAGAACCTCAGGTATTTCAGCAGGAGCCGAAAAAAGGTGCCGCGCCGCCCCTGCGCAGGTTTAAGTGGCACAACTCCTCAGTGTCGTCACTTTCCGATCCGCATCCACCGTGGAATAAAGATTTCCCAGGAGATTTAGTGTCAGGCAACTGTGCACCGGCAAAATCAGCAGGACGTCCCCGATCCTGGTTTTTGCCAGCAAATCCGGTCCTGCTTTTACAACGCCGTGTTCCTGGGAAAGCGCCGACACATAGTCCCCTTCAATGGGCGCCCCCCACCCGCTTTCCTCTTCAGGGACAATGAGGCCGAAGATCCCTGCACCATCCTCTGTGGAGACAAACTCTTTTGAAAAATGGACAGCTCCTCCGTAGATCACCATTTCCCCTCTCTCTTCGTGTTTTGCCACGACCGGACAGGCCACCGCCACCGCAATGTCATCTGCGGAGCAGGACCCAATCATCAACTGCATGACATCATAGAACACGAAGTTTCCCGGTCTGATTTCATCCACCCCTTCAAAGGATTCAACCAGACTGCAGGTCGGTGTGTCCCCAAGAGAAAGCCGGACCCCGGAAATCCCGTTTTCAATGAGGAGGTTTCTGACGGTGTTGAGTTTCAGAACCGTATCCCGATAGATTCTCTTCACTTCATCCACCGAATGAGCGTGATAGGCATGACCCGAATGGGTCAGAAGCCCCTTGAAACCAAGAAGATTTACCTCTTCCATCTCCTTTGCAAGTTCGACCACCCTGGAGGATTCTTTGAATGGGATCCCGGTCCTCCCGTATCCCGCGTCCACTTTGATCCAGGCATCAACCGGAAACTTAAGATTCTGCTTTAAGTAATGTACTGTTTCACTGGATTCCACGAGAAGGTTCAAGCGTATCTTTTCCGCCAGTTCGTTGATGTCATCGACCTGCCTCAGGTTCACGGAAAAGGCAACCGTGATGTCTTCCCAGCCCTGATCGGCAAAATAGCGGGCCATGTCCACACTGGAAACGGTGATAGCGGAAATACCCCGGGCTCTGAAATATTCTCCTACCTCGGCGGACTGATGAGTCTTGAAATGGGGCCTGAATGTGACCCGGCTTTTCTCCGCCTTGTCGGCCATCCTTTTGATGTTTCTCAAGGCCTTTTCTTTGTCCAGTATGAGTGAAGGCCTCGTAATAAGGGATGTGATTTTCATACTCACCTCCATTGGCGAACCGGTTTCCACACGGAACCAGCCCGCTGATTTCAACATGAAAAACCCAGCCATCATGGATATTTTTATTGAGTATTTCAGGTGATATACATAATGTAATTCATTTAAGAGTTAAGGTTTGCAAATCAACTGCGTCGAGGACTTCATCGAACGAGAACAGCAAATGTAAAAAATTGAACACCGCCCTGGTTCATGCCCGGATTATCGCCTCCAGGCACTCAGGATTGCCTTGATGGATGCCGCATGGATCTCCCAGCTTGCTTCCGCGTACCCGCCGGCAGTAACGGCGGCAAGCGGAATGCCTTCCGCTCTGGCCGTCTCAAAAACCATGAGGTCCCTTCGGACGATACCCTCCCGGGTCAGTCGAAAACCGCCCATAAAATCGTCCGCATGGACATCCGTGCCCGCCAGATACACCACCAGATCCGCCCGGGACCTCCTGATGACTTTGGGCAGGGATTTAAGCAAGGTCGCCAGATATAAGACGTCGTCCACTTTTCTCTTGCTATTGAAGCCGATATCCAGACTACTTTCGGCCTTCACGAAGGGATAGTTGTTCTCCTGGTGAATGGAGAAGGTATAGACCCGGGGATCATCCCGAAAGATCTGTGCGTTACCGTTGCCCTGATGGACATCGCAGTCGACGATCGCGGCCCGGTGGATCATACCTTCCGCCAATAGCGTTCTGATGGCGATCGGGACGTCCGCCACCGCACAAAATCCTCCCCCCTGATCGGCCTGAGCATGATGATATCCTCCGCCGAGATTGAATGCAAGACCGCGGGCGAGCGCCTCTCGACAGGCAAGAAGGGTCCCGCCGCTGATATGGAGGATTCCCTTCATGAGAGCATCCCTGATCAGGTGGGGAGGCAAAGATCTAAGGGGTGGAAACTCCAAGACATCCGCCATGTATTCTGGCCGGTAAAGGGAGGCCACATACTCTGGATCGTGGACGATAAAAAGGGTTTCGTCGGTCAGAGGGTCCGGTGAAAGGAAATCCGCCTGCAGAGACGCTTCATCACAGAGCGATTCATAGATCCTCCGGTATTTGCGCATGTCAAAGCAGTAACGCTTTTCCAGCCCGTTGAGATCGATATCATAATGCTCGGAGTAGATCAGGGCCGGTCTGTGTGGTGGGTCGTTGATCATGACACGCCTCTCGGAAGACACCCGGCTTCTTGTATCGTCCGGGTTTCATCACGATTTTTTTCAAAACAGGTGGTCCCTTGTCAAGTTTAAAGGATACAGACTCCTTGCCGCCCTCAATGAGTGGAAACAATAAATCGACTTCACCCGCCACTTCAAACGAAACATCTAAGTTCATAAGTTAATGGAATGACGGAATATTGGGGTTGTGAAAAACGAAGAGCATCTTCAGTTTAAAAATGAGCGGGCTAAAAATTTTACTACGATCTGGTTCGAGAAAGCACCCTTTCGGCCGGGGGTTTTCTCCGGAGGGGAATAATCCCGGAAGAGGGGGACACAGATCATGCCATTTAAAACTCTTTTGCCTTTTCAATTCTTGCAATTATTCTTTCTTTCGTTTAATAAGGATCGTTATGTTAAACCACATAAAGGCCATAGGATTCGACCTGTTCAACACCTTGATCACAGTGGAACCTTATACCCTGGACGAAGCCAATGACAGGCTGATTAAAAGTCTCGGGAAAAACGGCATCACCCTCGACCGGGAGACCTTCCGTAGGGCACACCTAAAGGCCGCCATGCACCACCTGGAGGAATGCCGAAAGGACGGCAGGGAGACCCACAACCGCTTTTGGATCAGTACAGCCCTTGAGAATGAGGGATATCCTGTCCCGCCCGATGATCACCGAATTTCCGATGCGGTAGAGGCCTATTTTTTCGCCTTTTACTCCCATTGCAATTTGATTCCCGGCACAAAGGAAATGCTCCAGAGCTTGAAGAGGGAGTATCATCTCGGTCTGTTATCGAATTTCACCCATACCCCTGCGGCAAAAAAGATCATCAGACAAATGGGTCTCGATCCTTTTTTTGAAACGATACTCATCTCGGGTGAACTGGGGTACAGAAAACCTCACCCGCTGGTCTTTCAAAAACTCCTTGAAAATCTTCAGGTCGAAAACTACCAGGCCCTCTACGTGGGTGATGATCCTGAACCGGACATTACAGGGGCCCTCAACGCAGGAATCCTGCCAATCTGGACGACCTATGTCAGGGATCGTGGTTTGCCGTATTCGCCCGGCATTCTTGCCAGGGGTGAAGACCCTCCCTCTCAGGATGTTCTTAACATTTCAACTTGGAAGGATCTCATCTCGCTTTTGCACGAAGTGCAAAGTTCAAAAGGAAAAGCATAGATTATGCGTTCCGGAACAGGAAACGGGAAGGCATCAATAGATTTATGGACAGGAGGGTTTCGGTCAAAAGATATGGAAGGTTTAATCTGCTTGATATTTGATGTTCTCATGCTAAAATGTCGTCAATCAACCGAAATGGAACACCTTTGCTCTTTCATTTCGGAGAGATAGGGAGCCGAGGAGAAACCTATGCCCAAGATTATCGTTACGGAAGGTGATATGAAGGGCCGCACCTTTGGCATCGACGGTGAGACCGTCTTTATCGGCAGATCATCGAAAAACGACATCCAAATTCAAGACGGCGCTATTTCCAGAAAGCAACTGAAAATCTTCCAGATCGGGAAAAAATTCTTTGTTGAAGATCTGAAGAGCACCAACGGAACTATGATCAACGGGGAACAGATACCCCCGGGTGAGGGTTTCGAGGTGGACGAGGGGGATTCCATTTCAATCGGAGGCACGGTGCTGCAGCTTGTCCATTTTCCGTCCAGAAAACCGCTGGAAACGGTGCACCTCTCGAACAAGACACCTGAGGCCGATCGACCCGGCCCCTCCACTTCCGAACGTCGTTCGCCTTCGACCGGAAATCTGGAATTGATCCTCAAGGTCTCCGATCTTCTCAAAGGCTCCCTGGGAATCAAAGAGTTGCTCGACAGAACCCTGGATTATGTCATGGAAACCCTTCCGAGAATCCACAGGGCATCCATCATCCTTTTCATAAATTCCGAGGGGGGCGGCAAGGAAATCGAGCAGGTCCTGAGCAAGGCAAGGAACGACGCCGCGCCGTCCGGCCAGTCCTACAGCCGAACGGTGGTTGATCGTGTGTTGAGGGACGGAAAGGCGATCCGGATGTCCAATACGTCCTTTGAAAGCGTCAAAGAGACAAACGATCACGATGAAACCCTTCAGATAGGCTCCGTACTTTGTGTCCCCCTCATCAGCAACTCGGAAATGCACGGGGCTATTTATGTGGATACCATCCGTCAACCCTATGGATTTCGCAAAGACGACCTGCTGCTCCTCAATGCCTTGAGCGGAGGCGTTGCAGTGGCCATTGATAAGGCCTTGTCGGAATAAGAAAACCCGCCGGACAACAACCTCTTGTCTCCCTTCTCAGGACGGCAGCACCCCCCTCTTTTTGCCTCCCGCACGATGCTTTCAACCAAAACTTTAGAGGCATCTTAGACAGGTGAATGGTTGCCCGGAATATCGGAAAAAATGAACGCCTAAGAGATAATATTTCATGCCCCTCTGCTCTTGAGAGTAGATCGATAATGCTTAGTATAATCAAGGCATAGCCAGTGCGCTTAAAATTCAGGACCCGGCCATGATGCACGCCGGGAGTTTGGATCATCACATTTTTTTAGTCGGTCATATTCAGACACCAAACTCGAACAGGAGGATTATTACATGAAGAGAAAAATCATTTTTCTTTTTGCAATTTTTATCACGATATCATTTCTGGGCTGTTCCGGGGCACCGAAGCATCACAAAACATCTTTGCCTGACCCAAAAACGTTTAATGCCCATTTCCCCGACATGGACAAGGATGGTGATGAATTTGTAAACTGGGAAGAATTCAAGGCCCATTTCCCCCATGCAAAACCCGAAGTCTTCAATGCCCTTGATCTGGACGGGGACAAAATTCTAGATCATGACGAATGGCACGAATTCAAAGAGGCCCATGGCCTCAAGCACAAAACGCATATGGAATGAGTTTCTTTGCCATGTATTTTTCATTCATGCAACCCGTAGATTTTGCGGTTCTCGATCGAGAAAACGGCACTTCCGAAACCAGCGACTATTAGAAAAGGGGATGGTGTATTGCAAAAGGATTACTACGACGTTCTCAATACCGATAAAAAAGCCACCCAGCAGCAAATTAAGGAAGCCTATCGCAAACTGGCCCTGGAATACCATCCGGATCGAAACCAGGACCCCGCTGCGACCCTAAAAATGAAGGAAGTCAACGAGGCCTACGCCGTTCTTTCCAATACGGAAAAACGCCAAGAATATGATGCTCTGGAGCAGGCCTACGGCCCTTCCGCCTCCAGCCGGTTCAGACAGAATTACTCCGAACAGGATATCTTCAGGGGTTCCGACATCCGGCAGGTCTATGAGGAACTCAGCAGGATCTTCGGATTTAGGGGTTTCGACGATGTTTTCAGCGAATTTTACGGCCCCGGATATCGCAAATATGAATTTCGTCAACCCGGTTTTTTTGCCCGTGGTTTCACCTATAATCCTCGCTCCGAAGCAGGCCGTGAGAACGGCATTTCTTTTGGAAATGTCCTTGGCGGACCGTTGGGAAAAATGCTGAAACACGTTCTGAAAAAACGATGGGGCTTAGAGTTGCCGGAAAGGGGAAAGGACCTCAACGATCGCATCACGATACCTCCTTCCCTGGCGCAGACCGGAGGCAAGATTCAATTTGTGTTTCGTCTTAAATCGAAGGAACTGATAGTGAATATCCCTCCGGGAATCAAAGACGGACAGAAGATACGCCTCAGGGGTATAGGGGAAAACGGAAGGGGCGGAGGAGATAGGGGAGATCTTTACCTCAAAATAAAGATCAGAAAACCCCTTATTCAAAAAATAGTTGATGTTTTCAAATCTCTCTTGTCTCGGTAACTTCTTATCGAGTTTCAAGACCTTGAACCAAGAGGCGGCGTTGAAAATCAGAAGGATTCGTCCAGGGAAATATTACTCCCCATCAAGCGATATAAACCGGACATCCAGGGCACCGTCTCGAACTTCGAGGATGGCCATTGACACGGGAAGGACAAAGCGCCTCGGTCCTGCGCTGCCGGGATTCAGGTAAAGAACCCCCTCTCTCCACTCTTCGGAAGGACGATGCGAGTGGCCGTAGATTATGCCTTTGAACCCGGCGGCAGCGGGATCCAAATCAAGCCGGTTAAGATCGTGGAGCACATAAATCAGCACATCACCCAGCTCCACCACTTCATTTTCGCGAAGCCCCAGGGCCCATTCCGCCCGGTCGACATTCCCTTTGACCGCAACCACGGACGCCACTTCACCAAGCTGCTCCAGCACTTCGGGTCTTCCCACATCCCCTGCATGGATGATAATATCCACACCCTGAAGGGCCTCCAGAACATCGAGTCGTAAAACACCGTGGGTATCGGAGATCACTCCTACGCGGTATGCCTTCACGGATCATTTCCTTTCTATTCCTTCAGACCATCAAGTATCGCCTCAAAATCACGGCCCATGACTTCCCCTCCATTCGACCCACCATAAGATCTCCCGGGAAAAGGTGTATTACCTCTTGCGACCTTCAAAAATTGTAGGGTCGAGACCCGTCTTCACATTCATAGAATCCCGTAATCTCCTCTCCGCATTTATCGAGATAATCCACCAGCTCTTTTTCCGTTTCAAATGAAAACGTTCCAACGTGGCCAATGATCCGACCTTCATCGCCCCCCGGACCATTCTTACTCACATTCCTCAAGAATACCTCAGGATCACCATTGAAATCCCTGATGAGCGTCTCTTCGCTCAAAACCCTTACAGGGCGTCGATAGGCATCGAAATACACATAATATGTCATGGGGCTTTCCCTCTCAACCGATCCTCTCACTTACACAACCACACAACGAGACCACCCACAAGCATCGCCAGAAAAAAAATACAGGCCAGGGCCGCTTTGCTCAACGGATTTCTTCTCCTGCCTTTCATGCGTGCAAGCTCTTGGATCATATAGCCTTCCGTCTTTCTGAAATCGGCGATCCCGTCGGTCCCATTTTCTGAAAGTGCCTTTTCATCATGTTTCGCCTGGTCGATACTCCTGACGATTGCACCGCAATATAAGCAACCGCCCTTTCCTTCTGGAATGTCGTGTCCGCAATGAGTGCACTTCATTTTTTTCTTCAGCCCCCTCCCGGCTATGGCCCCCGGAATCCTGACCCCCTCCATCCTCTGGGCTCTTTATCCCCGAGATTTTTCATTACTGAAGCGGTATCACAACAGGCTTAAAGCTTCACAATGGTTTCCGTTAATTGTATATTTCGTTCTTTATACCCCTCTAAAAGTCCATTGAAGGCGTTTTCCCGGCGCCCTATGAGTTCGGGAGGACAGATGCCTGGGGATGAAATTTCCCCTCCATAAACCTGCCGAGCGATGATCGTGCACGTGTAACCCGTCATGCGAGCCATCGAAGTCGTCCGGGTCACCTGATCATACCTGTCCAGCAGGTCGTAGGTGTAGCGACATCGTTTATCGCCTTTTTTTCCTTCAAGCTCAACCTGCATGACCGTGAAATCCTCCTCTCCTTCCTCCAGTTTCCATTGTTTAAAGAAAAGCTCCGACGTCAGGGCCATGGGGACGACCTTTTGTCCTCCTATTTCGCACGGGGTGGTACTAAAAAATCCGCTTTCCCTGAAGATGCGCATCAGATGGGCATGGCCCGGATAGCGAAGGGTTTTCTCAATCATGAAAGGCGCCTTTATGGTTTTCGTCAGGGAGCGCAGACCGTCTGTATTAAAGGCCTCCAGAGTGCCGACGCCGGGGAAATCACGCAGTTCAACGTCCGAAAGAGCGGGACGAACCACTTCCTTGCCGTATTCCACGAGATGGACAGGGCGTGTGTACTCTTCCATGACATCAGCGGGCGAAAAAACGGCACGGTATTCAAAGGGCCATCGGCGTATCAAAGGCAATCCGCCGACATAGCAAACATATCGATCCACCTGATCCAGGAGGCTGTCAACATGCCCGGCAAGGATATTACACAACCCCGGAGCAACCCCACAATCCACGACGGCCGTAACCCCTTTGCTCTTTGCCAAATCATCCAGCAGGAACGCGTCTTCTTCGAAAAAAGAAATATCCACAACGGATCGGCCTACTTCCAGTATTTCTTTCAGCGTTTGAAATCCCATGGAACCGGGAACGGCACTGATCACCAAATCGCCATCCGCCACCAGTTTTGCGATACTTCCGCGTTCCCCCAAGTCTGCCCGGATGCCCTTGACCCGGGAATTCTCTTCCAGGCCAGCCAAGGCCTCCCGACTTCGATCAACCACCGTCACAAGGACGTCCGGTTCCCTTGCCAAATCTTCCACAATCGCCCTTCCCACAAGTCCCGCACCTAAAACGGTTATCTGCATTTGTTCTACCCTTTCTAACCTGATGTCTTCAATCTTCCCCCAAAGTTCCATTTTTGATAATACCTATTGGCTTTTTGCTTGAAGGGCTTGGATCGGCCCCCATTCGTAGGTACCTCCACGATTTATCAGGGCCAATCCGGAAAAGTCCGAGCGGTAAAAAACCTCTACGGTATCCAGGACCACATTACCGTCCACGAGGACGCGCATACGGCCGTCGGAGGTGCGCATCCACTGTAACTTGTGCGGCCTTCCATCATCTAGGGCCGGATATTGGGTTGCGGAATCAATAAGATAACTCCTTGATCCCCTTTCCCTTATAATCTCAATAGGCCGCTCCGCGGACGGCACGGCATGATAGATCATTCGGTAGCGAGGTGTCGCCGGCTTTCCGCCCAACAGGACGATCTCCATGGATCCCCGGCCGGATTCGGATACCATGCCCAGGTCTATTTCAAAGTTCGATCCGATATCCGCCAGAACATGGATTGCGGCCTCGCTTTGCGCATGCGTCGATTTTTTTGTCTCCTGGTCATCCATGCTCCGCATGAACTCCTTGAGGATGATTCCCACGGGGTTCTCATTCTCTCCCGAAGACGACCCGCCGTCGGGAGGTTCCATGGAGACCCGACTCCAAAGTCTCCGTGAAGGGGTGAGACGGAAGCTGCCGGCATCGACCACCCAGGCCGGGTTTCGGCTATAGTCCCCGTCTGAAAAATCATCCGACAGATAGACCGCCCGAAGCCTTCCCTTGTATTTATCCACAAGTATCTGAAGTTCTTCAAGAAACTTCGGGTGAGCAACCATTCGCTTGTCGGCGTCCTCAATTTTTTTCTCGAGCTCGTTCAGTAGTTCCCCAAGAGTCTGTCGATTCACATCCGAGGCCTCGGCAGCCGTAACCGGACTTGAAATCATTCCGCAAAAAAACAGATAAATGAAAACCCATAAAATCCTTTGATAGACAGTCATATCTTATCCTCCTAGAAATAGTGCCGGGGGCCTATTGCCCTTGATGCCGTCAGATGTATGCATCCCATTTTAACAGGGAACAATTGCCTGTCAAGCGCGCCCTCACAATGCGAAACAATCTGCGGATCGCCCTGAGGAAAGCCGAACGACGCTACAGTCCCTGTTTGATCTTCTCAATAGGTTTTTTCGCTGAGAATTTTCCAGCCGGAATTTTTCTTGCCGAGGACAAGTTTTTTTCTGGAGTTTACCGAAAAGTTGGAAGACTTGTAGATTTGTCTAAAACGTACTTCAACGCGAGGACCTGCCGAACGCCCCATGATTCTGACGTCTCTCATTTCAAGTCGTATCCAGCGTTTTTTTCGGTTCTTTTTTGCCTTATCCCGTTTCCAGGCAGCCCTGTTGAAACCACCCGAGAAGAAGTTCTCGGAGTAGAAGGCCATATAGGTTTCCATATCTCCTTTTTGGCCCGCGCTCTTCTCCCAGGCCTTTTCCCAGGCCCTAACAAATGCATAAATATCCTTTTCGTGGGTTTGCTCTGCAGGCTCCTTTTTTTCTTCGGGTAACGGGGAGGGTTTTGGAGGGGTCGGCACGCGTTCTTGGCGGATCGGCCGGGCAGTCTCTTCTTTTTGGGGTAAAGGCGCGGCTTCCTGTCTCTCCGCTTTCTCTTCCGGTGCGATCTGCGTCGCTGCCACCGGCTCATCCGCTGGAGATTTCCATCCATGTTCCCGCGAATAAAATGCGATCAATGCAACGCAAACAAAAACAAGGCCTGAATAGGTCAGGATGAGGTTTTTTCTAAGGGGAATTTTTCGGTCAAGGCGAATGAGGCCCACGGTCATGCTGCGATCTCGGTCAATTCTCCTTGCCTCATAGATCAGTTGACTGCAAAGCTTTTTCACATTGTTCGATTTAAGAGATATCTTCTGGATCTGCATGTCGGAAAGACGACCGGTCAGACCTTCCGTGGTCATGAGGATGAGGTCCTTTTCGTGGAGGGCAAACTTTTTAACCTCGACCGGTGGGGATGCTCGGAGGCCAAGGGCCTCTGTGAGGGCGAATTTGTGACGTACGTCACGGGCCTTCATTGATGCCGGAGGATCCTCTTTCGCAACCGTATGATCCCGGGTCAGTTGGATGATTTCTCCCTTTTGGAGGCAGTATACGCGGGAATCGCCAAGGTGGGTGAAGTACACGATCGTATCCCGGACATAAACCACGCTTACAGAGGCCGCCATGTTCTGACCGATTTTTTTCCCTTCCCTCAGGATATCCCTGTTTGCCTCTTTTATGGCATAAAGAAGGGCGTCGCTTGGTGAGTGCATCTCTTTGAGATGGCTAAAGAAAACGTTGCGGATCACCCGACAGGCCATCTCTTTGGCGATTTCATCAAGATACTCCCCTCCCACCCCCTCGGCAAGGATGAAGAGGTTATCTTCACACAGGAAGGAATCCTCACTTTTTCCGGGAATGCTACCCGTATCTGTTTTGAATGCAACCGCTAACTTCGCCATGTCTCCCTGTCCCTATGGCGACAACCTTTTTCTTGAGACTCTAATAGTCTGATTTTCCGAACACGAACACCCTGCCCCCGGAAGCGCATCCGATCCCAACAATCCCTAATGTTGGGGTAATCTCAGGTCCTTTCCACTGCCCTTCCGGCCAGCTGTGGTCCTCATGGCTATTTAAAAAAATGGAGTTATTTGATTTAAATTGCGTTTTTTTTAACAGTCATGCATCTTAAAAGCAAGCCTTTTTGAGAGAGTCGGATTCAAAGATCTCAGGATCTTACCAGTCTCAGAATGATGTTGAGATTTCAACCGCGCTGTAATATTCTTAAATCTGACGACGCGAGAAATACAAGAAACGCGAAATGAATATTCGAATCCGAACCGCCCGATGATCTGTGAATGAAATCTTTTTGCCGTGATCCCGGCCCTCATGCACGGGCCCTGTCACATCCCCTTTGAAAGCAGTCCTGACCTCCCCCATTTTTGGGTAGAATAGCAAAAAAATCCTGGCCTTTCGAAGATTCCTGTACACGGAGAAGGACCAGGTTTTCAATGTAAACTCAAGATCTGAACCTCGCATAGACAATTTTGATCGCGGATTTCGTGCACTTTCCCATGAATCGGAAGAGTCATTTTTTGGCATCATCGGTGCGAGAATCTTACGGCATTCGTAAAGGCAGGATATTCACATTCGCTTTTTCCATTTCCGGAGGACAAAGGCATGGCAGGACGGCCCGACGATCAGGCACTGGAACATCACCTCAAGGAACTCGAAGCCAAAATTGCCGAACTGGAAACAGAGGAAAAAACCCTTCGGCGAAGAGGAGAAAGACTCTCTCAAATCGTGCAGGGAAGTCCCATCCCCACTTTTGTCATTGACGGCCTTCACGTCGTCACACACTGCAACAAGGCCTTTGAAAAACTGAAGGGCATCGCGGCCGAGGACATGATCGGGACAAGCAACCAGTGGATGACCTTTTATACTTCCAAGAGGCCGGTCCTGGCGGATTTGATCGTTGATCAGGCCTCAAAGGAGGAGATAGCCGCCCTCTACGAAGGAAAGAGCAGAAAATCATCCGTTATCGACGACGGGTACGAGGTCGAGGCATTCTTCCCTGACCTGGCAGAAAGGGGTATGTGGCTCTTTTTCACGGCTTCACCCCTCAGGGATGACAAGGGGCACATCACGGGCGCCATTGAAACCCTGCAGGACGTCACAAAGCGCAGAAATGCAGAGGAAGCTTTGAGGGAGGGGGAGAAAAGGCTCTCCCAAATCGTGCAGGGCAGTTCCATTCCGACCCTTGTCATCGACAACAAACACACCATTACGCATTGTAACCGGGCCTTTGAAAACCTGAGGGGGGTGTCCGCCGAAAAAATCATCGGCACCCATTCCGACTGGCTGAATTCTCAGAAAGAAAAACCTATTCTGGCGGATTTCATCGTGGCCGAGGCCCCTGAAGTGGAGATGACCTGGTATTACGGAGGTAAATGCCGAAAGTCTCCCTTCGTCGAAGGCGCTTACGAGGCCGAGTCCTTCTTTCCCAGCTGGGGAGATCAGGGCAAATGGCTCTATATTTCCGCCGCCCCCATTACCGATGCCGAAGGAAATATCGTTGGCGCCATCGAAACGCTTCAGGACGTCACCAAGCGCAGGCAGACGGAAGAGGCCCTCAGGGAAGGTAAAGAGAGGCTCTTCCAAATTGTTCGGGGCAGTTCTATTCCCACCTTTGTGATCGACACCAACCATGTCATTACCGACTGCAACCAAGCCTTTGAAAACCTGATCGGGGTAACCCGGGAAAAGGTCATCGGGTCCCGAAAACAGTGGATGGCCTTCTATGCTTCGGAAAGGCCTGTGATGGCCGATTTCGTGGTGGACAACCTCCCCGGGGAAAAAATTACCCGCTACTACAACGGTAAATGTCGAAAATCCGAAGTGATCGAAGGCGCCTATGAGGCGGAAGCCTTTTTCCCCGACATCGGAGAAAACGGAGAGTGGATGTTTGTGACCGCGGCCCCTCTTATTGATGACGAGGGACACATCACCGGGGTCATAGAGACGTTGCAGAACGTCACCGAAAGAAAAAGAGCTGAAGAGGCCCTGCGAAAATCGGAAAGGCGATTCAGGACACTCCTCGATTTTGTGCCTTTTCCTCTGGTCGTCTTTGACATGGCCGGCCGTGTGTCCTATCTGAATCCCGCCTTCACGGAGACCTTCGGTTGGTCCTTTCCTGAACTCGACGGCAAGGAGATTGACTACATTCCGCCGGGTTTTGAAAAGGAAGCGGCGGAGATCACCCGAAGGCTGTCCAAAGAAAAAACTCTACTCCGTCTCGAAACAAAACGGATAACCAATCACGAACGCCTGCTGGACGTCTCCCTGAGTGCTGCCATTTACTCCGAAGATGAGGAAAATCCTTCCGGAATCCTGGCCATCCTCAGTGACATTACGCAGGAAAAACGCCTTGCCCGTCAAAACGAGGCCATTTTAAGGATCAGTATGGCCCTTCCCGAATACCCCGACCTGGAAGAATTGCTGGATTATATCAACAGCGAGATTCAGCGGTTCCTCGGCTGCGAGGGATCCATCGTGGTTTTGAGGGACGAAGAAAACGACGAACTCTTTATTCCAGGGGCGTCCTATGATGACAGGGCGACCCAGAGACGCGTCAAGGAGATCCGTTTTTCCATGGATCAACTCGTCGCGGGCAGGGTCATCCAGACCGGGAAGCCCGTCAGCATCAATGACACCTCCCTGGAGGCCGATCTTCACAGGAAAAGGGACGATTTACTCGGATACCACACGGAGAACCTGCTGGTGGTTCCCCTAAAAAGCAGTGATCGTATTATCGGCGCCCTGTGCGCCATCAACAAAAAGCACGCCCATTTTGAGCAAACCGATGCAGAACTTCTGAACATGATCGGCGGCACCGTGGCCCTTTCCGTTGAAAACGCCAGATTCTCCGAGGAAATCAAGAGCGCCTACCGAGAAGTCTCCAGCATGAACCGGGCGAAGGACAAGGTGATCAACCATCTCTCCCATGAATTGAGAACCCCGGTTTCCGTGCTCTCGGGTTCCCTCAACATCCTGAAGCGAAGACTCGGTAAAGTGCCTGAAAAAGAATGGCAATCCACCATGGGAAGAATCAGCAGGAACCTTCAGCGTATCGTGGATATCCAATATCAGGCTCAGGATATCATGACTTCGGAAGGCCATGAACCCCACGGCCTGCTCTCCGGATTACTCGATCAATGCGAAGATGAACTAGAGACCCTCATTGCCGAGGAAATCGGGGAAGGTCCGGTGATTGGAAAAATCAGGAAACGGCTCGACGAAATATTCGGGGTCAAGGAACTGTCCCCGAAGCGGATAGATCTAAAGGCATTCATAAAGGACAGGTTGGAGACACTCAAACCGAATTTTCCCCATCGACAGGTGGAACTTCTGACCCGCTTGGATACCGTACCCCCTATCCTCATGCCCCCGGAGCCGCTGCAAAAAGTCGTAGACGGACTCCTAAAAAATGCGGTGGAGAATACACCCGACGAGGGAAACATCGAGGCCATATTACGAAGCAACGAAGAGGGCATCCAATTCGTGGTTCATGACTACGGCGTAGGGATCACGGTAGATAATCAGGCACGCATATTCGACGGTTTCTTCGCGACCCAGGAAACCATGGATTATTCCTCCAAACGCCCTTTCGACTTCAATGCAGGCGGTAAGGGTTCGGATCTGCTGCGGATGAAAATTTTCTCCGAAAGATATAATTTCAATATCCAAATGACTTCCACAAGATGTGGATATATCCCGGAAGATACGGACATCTGCCCCGGCAGGATCAGTCATTGCTCCTACTGCAAAAGGAAAGAAGACTGCCTGCAATCAGGAGAAACCAGCTTTATCATCACCTTTTCTCCACTCGCCGAAAATTGATATTGATACGAAATCCCACCAGGTGGGATGCCCTCGGCGCTTCGGCGTGCCTTTCCCGAAGAATAGACCTATCACAATTCATCATCGAGACAGGACGGGTTTCCATTCTTCAGGGCCGTGAAATCGTCAATTCAGGAGACCCGCCACTCAGCCGTATCAACCTTTCACGATCAATATCCACACCCAACCCGGTCCCTCCCAGAGCCCGGGCTTTCCCTTCAAGTCCGAAGGACACATCTTCACGGGTCACGTTCTCCTGAAGTAAAAAGGCATCATAAGATCCGTCATGGTAAACGGCATCCCTGCAAAGCAGGCTCAGCGCCCTGCCCGCAGCCGAAAGGATTCCCGACTCCCCAACGTGGCAACCGATCTGAAAGGCCGTGCCCCGGGACCGCAGGAGATCAATCATCTTCAAAGACCTTCGAAAACCACCGCATTTGGACAATCGGATATTGATCATCCGATAAAAGCCGTCTTTCATAATCCGTTCCAGTTCCTCAAAAGAGCAGACCGATTCATCCGCCATCAAAATCATGCCTTTATTTTGCATCACGGGGCTCAACCGTTCGATATCGGGATCATCCGGTCGCATAGGCTGTTCAACAACCTTGACCCTGAAGGTTTTCAAGAGCGAAAGGTGGCTCAAGGCAAGGTCACAATCCCAGGCCATATTTGCATCGACTTTGAGATCATATTCATTTCCGAAAACCACTGCTACAGTTTGAAGAGCGGCTCTGCTTTCTTCAAGATCCTCTCCCAGTTTGAGCTTCAGACGTCTGATGTTCATCTCCCTTGTCCGTCGACAGAACTTCATGACTTTTTCTCTGTTCGCGAGAGGAATCGCAGATCCATACTGTACGGTATCGTCATAGAAACCATGGGGAAAGTAATCCGTGAGGGGTTTGCCCTGCCGCCTTCCTAAGGCATCCAGCATGGCCGTCTCCAAGGCGCAAATCACGGCATGATGACCCTTGCCCGATGGAAGGCTGTCTATGTAATCCCAAACTTGGGAGACTTCCTCCAGATGCCAGGGAAATCGATATCTTTCCATGATCCTTTCCAGATCTCGGGCGGCCTTCTCCTGAGACTCTCCCGTCACATAGCGTCGTGGAGCACCCTCACCGTACCCCCTGATCTTTCCCCGATCGGTCTCCAACTCGACCACAACGTTCCTGCCTGAGGATCTGTCTTTTACAGCGTGGGAGAAAGAAAAAGAGAAAGGCAGAGAAAGATTGTAGACTCTTATATGATTAATTTTCATATTTTTTCATGGGAAAAATAACTGCCTGATTATTATTGGCCTAGTCGGGATTAAATTCGAAAAGATTCCCGCCTCGGGGCGTCCTCGTCCTGTTGTGCCTGCGCTCCAGGGGACAATTTCAGTCCCGGATTCTCGGGCAGGGTCAATAGAAATAAGGTTCCTTCCTCCGCCTGACTCTCGACTTCAATCGTCCCTTTATGGTCCTGCATATTCTGGTGAGCGATAAACAAACCAAGCCCGGTCCCATTGTGCATATGGCTTTTGTGTTTTGTGGTGAAATAGGGATCAAAAACTTTGTCGATATGTGAGCGAGGAATACCTATCCCGTTGTCTCGAATCTCGATGAGGATATTGGCGGGGCCGTCCTTTGACGGGACCTTATGGGTGGAGATCTCGATGAACCCTTCCGTAGGCGTAAATTCAACGGCATTCGACAAAAGGTTAAGGATGACCTGTTTTATTTTTTCCGAATCCATGTGAACCATGCCGACGGCCGGGTCGAAATCGGTCCGGACATCGATTTTTTTCGCTTTGCTCTGGGGAGAGACGAGCAATATCATCTTCTCGATAAGGCCGTGAAGATCATCCAATTCGAAGTGGGGTTCTCGAGTTTTAACAAGATCGAGCAATTCTGTAATAAGATTGTTGACCCGCTTCGTTTCTTCCATCGCAATTTTATAGAAACTGGTTCGAAACTCCTCATCATCGTATTTATTAGGGAGCATTTGAATGAATGTCCCGATGGCTGTCATTGGATTCTTGATTTCGTGGGCCAATCTTGCGGAAAGATTGCCCAGAAAGGAAAATTTCTCAACCCGGCTCAAAAGGGCGTGAGACTTTTTCAACGCCTTCATCTGTTCGTGAAGACGTCGATAGAGCCGTGCATTCTCAATGGCGATGGCAATCTGTGGAGCAAAAATATCGAGGGTTTCCCTCGTGACCTTGGGCACGCCTTTTCCGTCAATTCCGTCCGTGGCAATGACGCCGATCACCTTGGAACGAGTGATCAAGGGGACCACGTACACCGATTTAGGATCTCCGTAGGCCAGCAGGATATTTCCTTTCCTGAGTTGAGAGGCCCTGACCTCCGGAATATACTCCGAACGCCCCACATTCGCCACCCTTGACAGGATATTGCTCAGACGGTCGAGAGGAATCCTATAGTTTTTTATGGCATCCGGAACGTCTCCATCGAATCCCACCCCGTGGCAGTAATCGAGACACCTTCCCTCTTGGTTAACAAGCATGATGACGGCTCGATTGATTTGACAAACGTTGGAGAGGATGTTCATGATGACGGTCAGCAATTCCTCCAGATCCAGGACGGAGAGGATGGCTTTTCCCGTCTCCTGAATGGCCATGAGTTGTCTGATTTTATAGCCCAATTCCACGTTGAGCCTATTAACCTCTTCATATTTCTGCCCGATGATCTTCTTATCCTCTTCCATTTCCCTGATGGTTTCCATCAGGACGGATTTAGACGTGAAGAATCGGGAGAAAATTTCATGGAGTCTATTTCTAGCCGGCCATGTCAAGTGGTACTCGCAATAGGGTCCCCCTTCGAAATAGCAGCATCTCTCGGTAAGGTTCATGGGATTGGCCCCCCAAATTTGCGGCAAATGAATATATGAGCCCTGATTCATCAGACAAAAGTCTTTAGAGGCATTCATGTTGGGGTCCCAGTGGAGTCTTACGGTCGCCTCGCGTGGTTTGAGATTGACCAGTTCGACCCTTTTGTTCCGGTTCCACTTTTCGTTGATCTTCTGAAGGTTTTTGAGCCCTTTTCGGGTGCCCCAGAAGGCTTTGACAATGATCCCCTGGGCATAACCCAGGGTCGTCTTCTCAACCGCACGTTTTGCGATCTTAAAGGCCGCCATCTCATCATTCAAAATCTTTCGTGCCCTTTCATAGAGCTTGCCTGCAACCGTGCAGGAAATCCAGTTGTTCGGATCCATCAAAAAGGACTCCGGATCGGGTAACGAATCGATTTCCGGATCGAGGTTGATGAGCAGTGCAGAGGTATCCCCCTGATTTTGCTCTCTTACATAATCCAATATGGCTATTGAGTTTATGCAACTGACTTCATTTTCCATATCAGCGCCCCTTTTGGAAAGGATGTCTTTCAGAGAGGCAAATGCCGTGTGCTTCTCGGCCCTGACATCGACTCTGTGTATTTTTTATTCAATATAGGCGCAATTTCACGAAATGCCGAAAGACTTTCGGGTTTGGCATTGAATATTTCCCTCCCCTGATCCAGGAAGCAGGTATCGGGTATCATTTCATCTCCCAGGGCCTGGGGCGTCAACCTGAAGAACGGCATGAGCTTCAAAAGGCTTTTCCGGAGGCTCGGGGTGTTATGAGACAGATCAAAGATCTTTTTCATGAAGTCAACAACCGTGTCAAAATCCAAATCGCGAGAAGGCCTTGTTACGATATTATCACCGAAAACGCCATTATCGTCAAAATGGACGTCGGACATGTAAGAGACCATTTCATGGAGCCTGGTTTTTGGATACACCCGGCATTCTCCAATTTTAAAAACGTGCCCGCCCGATCCACTGCTCTCGGATAATTCCTCTGCAAAAGCAAGGCTTTCTTCCAGGTCCTCTACCGTGTCCCCCGGGAACCCTGCAATCATAAAAACCATAATAGGAATCTCGTGGGCCACGGCCTGCCGGAAAATAGCCTTGGTGTTTGAAATATAGTGTTCATAATGATTCCTGTCCCTGACCTTGTTCATCCGCTTCAAGGTCGAGTAGCTTGCAGATTCGAAACCCAGGGCCAGGGCCTCGCATGCGTCGGCAATCCCGGGTATGATGACCGGATCCAGAACATCGCTTCTGGTTTCGAAGTTAACTTTCATTCCCAAGGACCGTATAAATGGCAGCAAATCAAAAGATTTGAACAGGGCATCGCTAACGAGCAGGGTCTGTGCACTGCTTTGCCGCGAAAGATTTTTTAAGTCCTTCCGAACGATCTCCTCTGGAACTTCCTTCCGGATCGGTCGCATGGACTCTTCCATGCAGAAGGTGCAATGATACGGACACCCTCGACTGAAGGCATACGGAAGGATTTCATAAGCCTTTGGAAATTTAAGCAAATCCAAATCAAGAAGGGCCTTTTGTCGAAGATCAAAACGCTCGCCCATTTGAGTGAAGTGAATCTGTCCGTCCCTTTTCCAAACCAGATTCGGCACGGTCTCGTCAATGGGGTTTTGTCCCTTTTGCAATCGTTCGATGATGGCCACAGTAGGCACTTCCCCCTCGCCCAGAACAATGGCATCGACCGCAGAGGTCCTGGACAATACGTCCTCATAGTAAATGGTTGGGAAGTATCCCCCGATAAACACAAAAAGACCGGGATCCTTTTTTTTGATCAATTCGCACAGGTGAATCACTTCTTCCGCCTGGGCAATGGCCGTGCAGGAGATCCCTACGCCGATGGGGTGCATATCAAAAAGATCCTTGAGCACTTCTCCGTATATCTTGTCTTTCCCCTCCCGGGACAGAGGCAATCCATAATCGACAGGAATGGAAATGACCCGCAGGGGAAGGTCCGGGAATTTGGATCGGGCGTAACTTGCAATCTCCATGATAGGAAGCGGGTAAGCGGGAATATACATGCCTACGTTTTTTGAAATCGGCTCGATAAACGCGATCAATGTGTCCTCCTCGTTTTTACGGGTGAATGAGATTCTTGGGATTTACGCAAAATCCAGCGGAAATCATTGTTGGCCGTCAATCTCTCTTTTCAAATTCTCCGATATCAGTGAATTCGGCCCAGTTCATGATCAGACGATTAATCATGAAGCCCGTGCCAAGCCGGGCTTCAGCAAAGGCAACGAAACAGCAGTTTTTCCATTGGTGCCGGAGGAAGGCGCAAGCCCGATATTTGAATAATTCTTCCATTGGTACCATTGTTCAGGATTGGCATAGATACATTGCTCCAGAAATTTCAAAACTGTTTCTCCCACTGAGGGCAGCGTCGCATTTTCCATCATCCGTAAAATGCCTTCATAGGAATACATGATCAGTTCGTAATCCTTAAGACTATACCTGTGAATAACGCCGAAAACAACCTTTGCATGGGTTCGTTTATGGATGACATTAATGGTCCTGTCGAGCCCCGTTGTCTTTCCCAGGAAAGAAATGCTCTTACTCTTGGACGGTTTCCATTGTTTAATTTCATCGCATTCGGTTATGACAATCCGGTTTTTCCGCAATTCCCTGACTGCCGAAGCTATGACACCTCCGGTTTCTGCTGCGTCAATGAGTTTTATGTCATACTTTACGGCCTGAGAATAGGCCTTTTCCTTCAGTTGTTTGGAGTTAAACCGTGCAATCATCGAAACAGGGTAACCATTCACGGCCAGCAATGTCGGGACATATTCAATGGCGCCATAGTGGCCTGTCACCATAATCACACCGTTACCCTTTGCTAATTTCCTATTCAGTACGGACAGACTCCGGCTCTGAATGCTCTTGCGTAAGAAACGGGTGGCCCTTTCGGGGTCCTCAAAAGCGATAAACATCTTCTCATAATAATGGGCCAGTATACCTTTAAATACGTTCTTTACGACCAGGCGGCAATTCCTATTGCTTTTCCGCCGGGAAACCACCTCGAAAACAGCATTCACGATGCGATTTTTTTCCTCGCGATTGAAAAAGAAATAGATCTTCCCCAAGGAAAAAACCAGCACTCTGGTCATATTCCAACCAAGAGTCAAATAAAAAAAAATATTCAACTTCCATTGCAAAAAAGAACTGAGTTTGATTCCTCTCATACTTACCCTCCATCAATATTGAGGCGCAGACAATCCGCGCCCTGTTCTTATAGAGTGCATACTCAAACCTCGTGCCACGGTTCGGAAACGATGCCCCCAACGATCTATTACGTCTGGGAAACCTATGTCCCTTCACCCTCATTCAGCATTTTCGTTGTAAACTTAAGGGATTAAAAAGGACCCCCAGGGGAATAAAAACGTAGCATGTCCTTCAAATAAAACATTATTCCCATTGATGTTTTGTCCCTGACCTGATAAACCGTGCCCTCATGCACATTTTTTTGTGCATTTCAAGCGTTCCGGGGTCCTGTAGTTCTTGACGCAGTTGACCTCACATGCTCATATGTGCAATCATTCTTGTTGACTTTTTCGGGAACCATGGGCGGTGTAATAATGAATAAAAAGGCCACAATTCTTGTCGTCGATGATGAATACGGGATACGTGAATCCTTCAACATGGTCCTAAAGGATGAGTATTACGTTCTTCTTGCAGAGACGGGAAAAGAGGCTATCCAAATATTCACGAAGACCAATGTTGACCTGATCCTCCTGGATATCCTCCTGCCCGATACCGACGGATTAGATCTTCTTGAGAAGCTGAAATCGATTGACCCTCACACTGAGATCATCATGGTTACGGCGGTCAAAGAAATCCAAACGGCGGTCAGGGCCATTAAACTCGGCGCCTATGAATACCTGATCAAGCCTTTTGTAGTTGAAGATGTCCTCAATATTATCAAACGGGCTCTTGAAAAACACAGTTTGGTCAAGGAAGTCACCTATCTTAGAAGAGAACTGGAAAGGTACCACCCCTTTGAGGAAATCATCGGAGAAGATGAGAGTATGAAGGAGGTCTTTGACCTTATTTACTCTATCGCCGACAGTGAGGGCGCCGTTCTCATTCAGGGTGAGAGCGGCACGGGAAAGGAACTGATCGCCAGAGCCGTTCATAACCTGAGCCCGAGAAAAGAGTCTCCCTTTGTGGTCATCAATTGCGCCGCCATCCCTTCCACCCTGATGGAGAGTGAACTTTTCGGCCACCAAAAAGGGGCATTTACGGGGGCCACCCATACGACCATGGGGAAACTCGAGATCGCCGATAAGGGCACCGTTTTTCTGGACGATATTGACACGCTGGACACGAACATGCAGGCAAAACTCCTGCGGGTCATTCAGGAAAAGGAGTTTCAAAAACTGGGAACGAACAAGATCATTAAGATTGACGCCAGATTTCTGGCCGCCACCAACCGAAGTCTTGACGAACTTATTTCCAACGGGAAATTTCGAGAAGACCTCTACTATCGACTCAATGTTTTTCCCGTGAAACTGCCTCCGCTGAGAAAAAGGAGAAAGGATATTCCTATACTCCTGAATTATTTTCTGGATCAGAATGCCGGGCGAACGGCAAAAACTCCCAAAAGGTTTTCCAAGCGGGCCGTCGAGACTTTGAAGAAATATGACTGGCCGGGCAATGTGAGGGAACTCCAAAATCTGGTAGAACGGTGCTTTACCATCTCAAAAGATCCGATCATCCATCTCAAGGATGTCTCCACTTTTCATACGGACAAGAGACTCCTGAAGCATATGCCGCTCAAAAAGGCCGTTAGCAACTTCGAGCATCAATATATCAGCGAAGTCCTCGATCATGTGGACAACAACCGCAAAAAGGCCGCAGAAATTCTGCGCATTCACCGCAATACCCTTCTGGTAAAAATAAATGAGCTGGGTCTCAACAGGGATGACTGAAAATCTCGCCGTCCTGCTTTTTTCCTGAACCGTTCGCATCAATCTTTCTTTTCTTGCCGACAGCCTCCCTCAAGGTTGCACAAAAAAATGTGCACCTCATCCTGAGGCATCGGGGCGCGCAACATCAATTCTCAGTATTTCCAGATAGTTAATTTAATATTTTTTATGGCACATATATTGCTATTTTTTATGGTTTCGCAGATATTAAGGGGGGGGTGTATTTCATGGATGCAGAGGCCAGGGCGCAGATGAGAGAAAAAATCCGTCTACTGGAAGACGAAGTCCAATCCCTGAGATCAGAAATCAAAAGAAAGGCCTATGGGCACCCCAAAACCCTTTCATCCCGATCACCGGTTCCCTTAAAAAGCATTACTGCAGACCTCACGAACGATTTCAATAATATCCTTCAGTCCATCTTGGGGCATGTGCAGCTCGCAAAGTTGAAGGACAAGGGGAATCGAACCTTCCTGAAAATGTTTGATGAAATTGAGAGGATTATCCATAAGGGAAGTCAATTGACGCATAAATATTTGAATACCGACCAGAAAAGACAATACGGTCTTTCACCCCTGGACCTGAACCACAAGATACAGGAAATCGGACAGTTGCTGGAAAGAACCATTCCACGGATGATAGACATCGAATTCGAATTGGACAGGGATTTAAAAAAGGTGAGCGCCGAGGACATAGAGATCGAGCGACTGCTGATGAACCTGGCAATCAATGCCAACAGCGCCATGCTTGATGGCGGGAAGTTGGTATTTAAGACCAAAAACGTCATCTTGAAAACGGACCACCCGCTCACGCCTATGCGTCTTTTTCCGGGGGATTACGTCCTTTTGACGCTGTCCGATATCCATCCTTCCGGGTCCTCCGTTCCCGGAAGGGACCTTGTGGGCAGGGATGAAAATATTGATCAAAAAAGCGACGAGGCGGGCATCGATTTATCCTTTGTAAATGACATCGCAAAAAACCAGGGCGGGTATATCGACTGTTTCCCGACTCAAGGCCAGGGCGTCACCTACAACCTGTATCTGCCGGTTTATCCCGAATATGCAGGTTAATCTCTTTCGTCCGCAAACGGAATCCGCCCGCGACCATTCAGGCGTCGACCTGTGAACCTTCCAGAATGGGTAAAATGACGCCCCCCGCCGGGATGATGTGGACATCCGGCTTGGGGTGGATTTCAGAACCCATATCAAAGGCCTCCTCAAGGCTCTCCCCGTAAAGAAAACCCATTTTATCGGCTTTTTCCCTGGAAATATCACGGGAAACAAGGATGATTTGAAAGCTGTGTTGGATGGCCAGGGTTAGGCCCAGGGCCATATTGAAGTCGACGGCACCCTCTTCCATAATCAGCCGCCTCCGGGCGTAGTGCTCCAAAACGCCCCCCTTGAGGTTTTCTCCGTGCTTCTCGTGAAAATTTTTAAAACTATCGACAAAGGTATCGGGGAGATTACCCTCGCAGTCGGCCGCCAAAATAATACACCCCTTCTCCTTGGTCACCATGGCTGCAGGTATGAGGGGTTTGACGATTTGAGGTCCTTCACTGTAAGGGAAGGACGTGATGAGTGTCAGATCGGACTGTCTGTTAAACGGTTGGGAAATAATTTTCTTGCTGAGTTTGATGCCCGCGAGGTGAGCCTTCACCGGATCTCCGGAAACCATGTCATGGACCCTATCCCTTTGATCCAGCACACTGTTGATCACAAAATCAAGCTTGGCCGATCGGGCCACATCGCGGACCTCCTCATAGAACAGATTGCCTTCCAGCCTTCCGATGCCCGTACCTTCGTGAAAACAATACTGCATGTGATGATCCAGTATAGCATCCAGATCGGCAACACCCGGGAAGAGGATTTTGCCCCCACCGCCGAAACCGTTCATCGGGTGGGGAAATATCGAACCGATCCCGATCCGGTATGTCGCCTCATGGACGATCCGGTTAATCATGACCTTTCGACCTGTCTTGAGTTCGGCTACGGGGACAAGATCGTCGGACAGACAGTCATGATTAATAAACCGATAATTATCCAGAAGGACCTTTCCGAAGGTCTTTTCGAATTCCTCGGCCGTGAGTCCCCGATGGGTCCCGAGGGCCATGACAATGGTAATCCGATCCTTGGGTATAGAAACGGAAGCCAATTCTTCCAGCAAAACTTCAAGGATTTTCCCTTTGGGGGAAGCCCGGGTCGTATCCTCGACAAGAACGGCAATCCTATCCGAGGAAGTGAGCCGCTCTTTTAAAGGAGATGCCCCTACAGGATGTTTGAGACAATGGACAGCCAGTGCCTTCGGGTCCCTGTTCTCCTCCTGACCACGGAAATCCGCAAAGGTGAGGACTCTCCATTCTGAAGGGATCTCAAATTTTTGCTTCTCTTTGCCATAAAAAATATATGCGTTTTCCATTGTCTTCCTTACAGATAAAAATCCCAGCACTAAGGATCAGGGTTTTTAACAACGAATAAATATCATGATGAGATATCTCTTTCGTCGACCCGAACGACATCCCCGCACCGCCGATCGATGGAGGCCTCAGCTATGATAACCGCCTACTCCGTTTGTTTCAAGAGACCTTTTCCATTGGCGTCTGAAATAGAATTTAGGCTAATTTTTTGGGTAATGATAAATATGGTTTGACGGGCACGATCTCCGACCTTCATCTTCAAATTCTTAGACATCGGAGGGAGATCAACTATCGCAGGCATCGGGCCTTCATAACCTCTTCACACGTCGGCATGGTATCCTCGCCGGGTATCGTAGTCATGTCTCCCCCAATATAAAAAGGATATTTTGGAGATCGCCTGGTCACGCCCATAAACATGGGCAACACGGCCTGATGATCGCAGGCGCGCATTCTTACAGGCCCCACCGGACTATCCACAGTCAGATCCTCAAGGGAATTTACAAAGCCCTCTCCGTTGATCCTTCCGGCCTTTCGATATCCTTTTTCAATAAACCTGGCGGTGAGGTACCCGTAAAGTGCTCCGACCTTTGGGTACCGGCCGTATCTCTTCATGAATGTTTCAAGAAAATTTCTGTTTTCAGGGCCATCCGGATAGTAAAAATGGTAATTTGAGGTCCCCATGACACCTTGAGGGGCATCGAGCCCAAGTGAAAGGACGACACTCAGTTCCGTCGCAGTATGGACGAATATGGGAATCTTTTCGAAAAGTCGGGTGGCCTTGACCGCCTTCAGAAGATTCACCATGCTGAGTCCACCCGTGGCAAAGACGATAGCGTCCGGATTTGCATTCCGAATGGTCTCCAGATAGGGGATCAGTTCAGGATTCCCGGGTTTCCACCAGGATTCTCCAATCTTCCGCACATCCGGCCTAAACTCCTTCAAATGACACCAGATATCCTTGGCCATGGAACGTCCGTACTCATAATCATCACCGGCAATCCAGTATCTTTTGTAGGGTTTTTGCGATAAACCCAGAGCGGCGGCCTTTCCAACCATGGCCGTATTCTCCGTGATACCGAACACATACCGATGTCCCCTTTCCCCTGTAACCTTTTCGCTTTTAGAAAAGGTACTGAAAAAAGGCACCCGCTCCTTCTTCGCCACCTCACTGACGGCCAGGGCCACATCACTGTTGATGGTACCCATCAGGATATCCACCTTATTTTCCCTGATCAAATCCTCAGCCGCATGCGTTCCGACATCCACCCGGAACTTTGTGTCTTTAATGATATATTCGATCTTGCGGCCCAGGACACCTCCCTTTCCATTGATTTCTTCCACAGCGAGCTTGAAGGCATCCCGGACATCACAGGTCATAAGCGTCGGCGGTCCGGTATAGCAATCTACGAGTCCAACCTTTATAGTCTTCACAGCACCGGCAGCAACTCCGGTAAACAACAACATAATGGTCACAATCGAACAGGCAATGAGACACGGCGTCTTTTTCACGACAAAGCTCTCCATTTCTATAGGTTTCACAGATCCCGGTAAATCCTCCCTCGATGGCTGCGGAGGGGCTTTGATAAGGATTCGCACGGGATATTCATCTCAGGTCATAGCAATCGCAACACGCATAATTTTCAGTACTGTTTTATCTCCTTTTTATGTCATATTTTTTAATGAACAGTAAAGTCTTGTGCCACTTAAGTCCCTATAACACGTACAAAAAAAGGCGATTCACAGAGCTCCTTTTTATCAATAAAACAGGTGCCGGAATCGCCTCCGTTTCCAAATTGCAGGTTTTGGTGAGGCCCTCAGGATCTCATCTTGCCATACCTTGCATTATTTCGCCTCTCTACAGAAATTCAGTTTCCATCCAGGACACACCAATACCATGAGATCTGCAATTATCATCGTGAGCAATTGGCATGCCGAGAGGCGATTCACATATTAGTATTGCTAATTATCCGATTACAGAGAGCATCTTCTAAAACGACGCGTTAGCGGAAAATGAATTGGGATGATAAAGTGTCAAGATTTTTTACAACTTGTAAAGGAATAAATGGGATGAACCTGAAGAAGACCCCCAATGGGGTGGAAGGGGGAAAACAGGATGTCATGTAAAACATGGGCCTGCCGGAAACAGAAGGCTTTCCTGATTGGCCTCATTCGGGACAATAGGGGGAGTTGCCGAGGAAGTGTTTCCGGAATGGAGATCCGGAAAACCCTCTCAGGGTCTCTCCATATCTACCGAAATATTTTGAACCGCTTCTACCAGTCCGGTCATAACCTCGCTGATATCCTCCTCCTGAAATCCGAGGAACTCAAGAGCACTCTCGTCCACTTGATATTGCATACCGTCGAGACCGGCGCCCATGCCGCTCATCATGGCTATGGCATCGGCCGTATGCACGATAAAGGCCAATTCGTTCCCGTTGGAACGGGCCGGCCTGTGGTGGTAGCGGATGGCTATTCTGAGGGCCTGGGGAACATTCCAGGTCTTACACAGTTCGAAGGCGATTTCAGAGTGGTCAAAACCCAAAATCCGTTTTTCTGCGGTCGTAAAATTCTCCTGCCCCTCATTGATCACGGCCTCAAAGGCCTCGTTTCTTTCGATGACATAAGGATCAAGAACAAGTTTTCCGGCATCATGGATGAGCCCGGCCGCAAAGGCATCGTTTTCAAGTGCGGGATACTTTTTTTCGGCGATCAGCTTGGACCCGAAAGCAACCCCCATGGAATGCTGCCAAAGATCGCCGGCATCCAGCTTGTACCCTTCCAGTTTTCCGCCAAGCAGACCGGATGTCCCGGCTATGATAATCAGTTCCTCAATGGTCTTCTGACCGAGGACGACGGATGCATGCTGAAGGGAAGAGACCTTTCCCATCATGCCGTAATAAGGTGAGTTGGCCAGTTTCAACACCTTGGCGGCGACAGCCTGGTCGGTTTCCAGAACCTTGGCGAGGTCTCCGAAACTGGATTTGGGTTTCCGCATGATCTCCTGCGCCCGAATAACCGTTTGGGGCATCGCCGGCAAGTCACTTACAGTCCTTAGGATCCTTTTCTTTAGAGCCTCCCCTTTCGGCTTTTCATCGGCAGGAAAGGCAGGCTGAGCGGTCTTCCGGTCTTGCCCATCAGCCGATCCACCATGAATGAAACGCAGGTCCAGCGTCATGACCTCCTTGCAGGCCGGGCATGGAAAGGCAATTTCATCCTTTTTCGGGAGTCTCTCATCCGGGATATCATAGGTCTTTTTACAGTGAGGACATTCTACTCTCATTATTGCAGCCCTTTTTCTATATTTTCACGATAATACTTTTCTAAATAATCTTGATCTTTCCCGCATCAATATCCAGTATCATGGAACGGACCTTATTGCCGCCCGTTTGATCAATCTTAACACGTAGATTCACTTTTGCCAGGGCATCCTTTACGGCCTCAACCACCTTCTGCCCCGAATTCAGAACCGACTCTTTTCCCATCATTCCGGCCCCACCTGCAATGGCTACGGAAAAAGGAGGAGAGGCCCCCTTTGCCTGAAGCTGTCCCAGAGCATGGGGAATCGCTGTATTGGCATACATCACAGGATTCTTGGCCGTTATGGTTCCCGCCCTCGGAGCCAGAATATGCAACCCCGCACCTATCTTCTGGGCGGCATTGTAGAGGATAACGCCGACTCCCGAGCCGATATGGTCAATCTTCAGATTTCCCGAACTCGCCACAGCACACTGAAGTAGTTTTACGGATATCTCTGCCATTGCTTTCCCGTTGTCGTTTGATTATTAAGATATTGATTACACTATAAATCAGGGTGCGAGGTTAAGGGATTCGATCCGCTCTGTCAAGTAAAAAGCTATACAATATATGGTATTTCATGCCTGACCAAACCCCAAGACCGAGATATTCCCTAAAAATTAACGAATTTAGCCATATCAAAGCGTCGAAGGCTCCCAAATCTCATCTCGAAGTCCTGAAGCCCTCTCGATACGTCTGGAAACGGCTGTCTTAAATACCTCTTCAGTAGCCCAAAGGTCTACTCTCTCTCTGGCCCGGGTTATGCCCGTGTAAAGGAGCTCCCGGGTTAAAACCGGTGAATCTTTGTCGGGGAGGATCAGGCAAACCCGGTCGAACTCCGATCCCTGACTCTTATGGACCGTCATGGCAAACACCGTCTCGTGTTCGGGCAGCATGAGGGGATGAAACGTTCTGAAGCCGCCGTCCATACCGGAAAAGAAGGCCCGGAGGTTTCCCTCAGTCTCAGGATCAGGCAGTATGATACCCATATCCCCGTTAAAAAGACCCAGGCCGTAATCATTGCGCGTAATAAGAATGGGGCGGCCTGCATAGTTTTCCTTTCTGCCTGGACTGATGAGACCTTCCTGCCGGAGAACTCGTTCTATGGCCCTGTTCACCGCATGCACGCCATAAGGACCTTCCCTCAGGGCACACAGGAACCTGAACTTTTCAAAGGCGCGGAACACCTCAAGAGGGTTTCCTTTTGTGAAATAATCCCTAAAACCCTCAAGGACGACGTCCCTGAAAGAGTCGGATCGAATTTGGATTCCGGTCAGCATTCTCCATGCGATGTCCTGATGACGGTCGTCCCTGAAAAGGTCCGTTGCACGATCGCCCATTCCCTCATTGACCGCCTGGCTGACCGCATAAATGCCGCTCTCCCGGCCGAACCGATAACTCTTCCTGAGTTCCACAACGTTGTCCCGAATCTCCCTCCCGTTCACGTCATGACCGGTTGCTTCGGGGATCTCGCATCCCGTAATCTCCTCCACCTGTATGGCAAATGACGGCGAAAAAGCGTGAACACGGCCCGTATCACAGATATCGCCCAGAACGGCCCCGGCTTCCACCGAGGCGAGTTGATCCTTGTCTCCCAAGAGGATCAGCCACACCCCCCGAGGAAGGGCCTGGACAAGTTTGGACATGAGGGCCAGGTCCACCATGGACGCTTCGTCCACTACGACCACGTCCAAGGGTAATGGATGCCGGGCGTTGTAACGGAAATAGGGCGATCCCCGGACACTTCCCAGAAGCCGGTGAATGGTCGAAGCTCCCTGCGAAACGGCCCTTTTAACACTCTCTTCGCAATCCAGTCTTTCCCTGCTCCCTCGGATGGACTCCTCGAGCCTGGCAGCCCCTTTTCCCGTGGGGGCCGCGAGTGCGATGCGAAGATTTTTTGAAGGGGTTTGCTCTATCAACAGCACCAGGATCTTTGCCACAGTCGTGGTCTTGCCCGTCCCCGGTCCTCCTGAGATAACGCAAAACCTCTTGCTCAAGGCGGCGAAGGCCGCAATCTTCTGCCAGTCTGTGTCTTCGGTCCCGTCTCCCGGGAAGAGCCTGTCCAGCCCGGCCTTCAGACTGGTGAGATCCGTTTCCGGGACATCTTGAACGAGTCGTTGTATTCCGCGACTCAGGCTTTTCTGGTAGTCCCAGTATCGAAACAGGTAGAGTCTTCCCTGTTCATCCAGAACGAGAGGAACGAATTCGCCGGGACGCCCCACGACCTCCTGCTCGTAGAGACCTTCGCACCAAACATCCTGCTCGGGACACCGGATGTCCGTCCCATCTTCTCCCTCCCAGAGGCGAGTCCCCGCCACCTTGTTCAGATCCAGGCAGATATGACCCTCCCTCGTGGCGCGACTGATCAAAGCGGCGGCCAGGCGCAACTCCGGGGTCCCTCCGCCGCAAAGCCTTGCCATGAGTCCGGCAAAGTGGATGTCGATCGAGGCCATGATGCCCTCGTCCATCAAAATTTTAAGCGTCTCGTCATTCATATCATTCAGTAGTGTCCAAAATAAAATTTATTTTGGACAAGTGTGCATATCATTATAATCTCACCACAGCGACAGAAAAAAAAATATTCTCCTCGTCGCATGACAGGTGAAAATGCAGAGCCTGTTCCTCCAGGTCTGCGGTTCAGGACACCACCTCGTTTTGTTCCGCATGTCTCTGTAATGAACTATGACATTTCAATCAATCGATCCCGCAGGGTATAAATCATCCCTGCCGACGGTCTTGCCCGATAGACTCCGTATTCAGGCCCCTTCGCCGGATCTACTCCCCGGATGAAAATGTAGAAGACACCACCGAAGTGTTTGTCGTAATCATACCCCGGCAATCTCAATTTCAGGTACTGATCCAGGGCCAGGGTATATATAAGGTACTGGAGGGTATAAAGACCCTCTTCCATGCCCATTGCCAGACCTTCGGGTCCGTAATCCTCCACCTTTTTCCCCAGGACATTGGACTTCCAGTCTACAAGATAGTAACGGCCCTCATAACGAAAGGTCAGATCCATGAACCCCTTCATGAACCCCCTGATGGGGGCGAAAGTCAGTCTTCCGATGGTTTCAGGGAGATTCTCCGGAAGCTCCCCCCCACCAGCCTCTGCGAACAGATCCCTCAACCTCCCGGGGGAAAGGGTTTTCAGGGGAAAGGTGAACTCGAGTTCATTCAACCTGTCCCGGGTCCCGATACCGGACAAACGAAAATCCGGTGACCGGGGATCCAGGGGAACCATAAGCACCCTTTTGACCATGCCGTAAACCGTTTCCTGCCAGTGGTCCTCAAACCCATATGCCTGCAATTTTTCCAAAACCAGCATCTTCACGCGGGAGACCGTTGACTCGGTAAAGTCCAGATGCTCAAAGATATCATGAAAGAATAATCCGGCCCTGGTGCCGCCGGGAAACGAAAAGATATCGAAAGGAGTCCTATGCCCGTCAATATCCTGGACGTTCAGCGGGATGTCCGCTGCTCCCCACCCTGTGGTATCCCGATCCGCGGTTTCTTCTTCATGAAGACGGCCGGAGGTCAGGGATGAAAAACTCGAAACGCCCCGGCTCCGATCGATTTTCCCGAAAAATTTCCTGTTGTCCAGGGCAGGCATCTCCGCCTCCGTAGGCGCATAGGCCTTGCCTTTGCCGTCGGGCATTTCAAGGAAACGGATGGCGCCACCCGCCTTTTCGGCAAGTTCATCAAGCCTCTCGACCAGAAAACGGTCCTTCAGTTTTTTAAAATATTCTCGGGCCGCCCCCACCACGTCCTCCCCGGAAAAGGATTTCGACGGATAGAAGAGATAAGCGGGGGCCGAGGTTTCGGTTTCTTTGATGCGGCCCCAGACAAGGTAACAGCGGTACCGGGCACGAGTCAGGGCCACGTAGAGCAACCGGAGGTTTTCTGCCAGGATTTCTTCTTCCGCCGACACCCGGTTCCGATCCATATCTTCCGAGCCCAGATCAAGGGTAAGCCGCATGGCCTCCAGGCGGTCATGGAAGACAAAGGCCTTGTCTGATTTCCGGACGGTGCTCCCGTCCCAGAGAAAGGGGCAAAAGACCACCGGATACTCGAGTCCCTTGCTCTTGTGGGTGGTGACCATTTTGACGGCGTTCTCGTCGCTTTCCAGGCGTAGCGGGTGTTCCACCCTCCCGGGCCGATCCCCGTCGCGCTGCTCGGATAACCATTTGAGAAGTCCCGCCATGTTTGCCTTTTTTTCCACGGATGCCTGGTGTATGACCTCTCCGAGATGGAGTAGATTGGTGTTGCGGCGTTCCCCGGCCTCACAGGACATGAGGCGCCGGAGGACTTTTTCCTTTGACAACAGGGAGCGAAACATCCGGATAAAGCCCCGATTCTTCCACAAATCATGGTATTCTCTGAAACGTACGACCCATGCCTCCAAGGAAGCCGCATCCCCACCCATGGCTTGAAGTGCCTCTCCGTTCACACCGAGCATATCCGTCGCGAGTGCCGCTCGAAGGTGATTTTTGTTGTCGGGCTCGGCGGCAGCCGCCATGACTCTTTCAAGCTCAAGGGCCTCGTGGGCGTCAAACAGATTGTCGCCGGCATAAAGGACGCTCGGAATGTGGAGGTTCGAGAGGGCCTTCTGTATCAGCAGGGCTTCCTTGTTTTTTCTCACCAGAACCGCGATATCCCCTGCTGTAAGGGGCCTGTCATCGATCAATGCTTTCTTTTCCCGTCCCATGCGAATCAGTTTCGAGATCTCTCCGGCCACGGCTGCCGGAATCATTTCCCGAGCCGTTGTCTTTAGAATCGCCTTTCCGTCCTCCGTGACCTTGCTAGCATCCAGGAACCAGATTTGAAAGGGGGCGTCCTGTCGACCGTCCAACGTGAGAGAGACACGTTCCGGGTTCTCGGCCGGAGAGACGGGATCAAAGCGAATCCCGTCAAAAACAAAGGGGCGATCAGAATTTTCAAAAAGGGTATTGACGGCCCGGATCAATGCCGGTTCAGACCGCCAGTTTTCCCTTAAAGTATAGCGGGAGGCCGCATCCGACGCGGCCCTCATGTAGGTGAAGATGTCCGCACCCCGAAAGCCGTAGATGGCCTGCTTAGGATCACCGATCAGAAAAAGACCGTTTTTTGCCGTGCCGAAGGCCTTCTTGAAAATGGCATATTGAACAGGATCCGTGTCCTGGAATTCATCGATCAGGGCGGCCTTGAATTTCAGACCCAGGAGTCTTGCAAGCCTTTCCCCGTCCCTTCCTTCCAAGGCGTCTTTCAGCCCGGTCAGGAGATCGTCAAAGGACTGTATATTCTTGCCTCGTTTTCTGCGTTCGAGTTCTATTCGGGCATAGGCGAACAATCGCCCCTCAAGGGCCAATAGACGAGATTTGAATGCCTTCTCCAGAGGAACTTGAGCCTCTTTCAATCTTTCGCAGGCGTCAAAAAACGGATGCACCGGCGGGACACCGTTCTTTTTCACTGAATTTTCAAGTTCCCCTGCGGTAAATTTTTCGAAACCCTTGAAAAACACCGGAGTCGGCCCTGTGCCCACCCAGCCATCCATGAGCCCGGCCCAAACCGGAATACTGCTCTTCTTATATTTGTTCCGGTTCAGACTTTCATGATGGAAAAGAAGTTCCGTCACCTCCTCTCCTGCAGATGGCCACATCCCGGAAACCTCCTCAAAGGCCTTTCGATAGGTCTGCTCCACCCCCAAGGTGTCGGTGTCTTCCACTCGGGGAATGACCTTCAGATAAGGCAGGGCGACCCAGTGACCAAGGAGTTTCAGAAGGTCATCCGGGCTGAAATGATTGGCCATGGCGTAGTTCACAAAGATCGGCGAGGCCTCGTATAAGTGTCTCCGCCAGAAATCCTCTACGATGTCCCTTTTGAGTTCTTCCTGGTCGGTCACGAGTTCCGTGTCAAACAGACTGCCGCTCTCAAAGGCGTTTTCCTGGAGCATACGCCTGCAGAAACCGTGGATGGTGAAGATGGCGGCCTTGTCAAAATCTCTGATCGCCTCTTTCAGTAATCCGACCGCACCGGATGAATTGTTCTGCCGAGAAACCAACGCCTGAAGAAAACCGTCTTTGCTCCCGCCCTGTTTAAAGGCCTTCATGGCCTCCCGAAGTTTCCTGCGAATCCTGTCTCGAAGCTCGGCGGTAGCCGCCTCCGTGAAGGTCACAACCAGGATCTGCTGCACGGAAAGACCCTTTTCCAAGGCAAGCCGGAGGAAAAGTCCTGCAAGGGTATAGGTCTTTCCCGTCCCGGCGCTCGCCTCGATCAGGTTCACACCCTCCAGGGGGCTTTCCAGGAGATCAAATGGTTTGAGTTCCGTCATGGCCTTTTCTTTTTCATTGCTGTTGACTGATAAGGTTCATCGCCGCCCTTGTTGCCCCGTTTTCATTGATCTTCCTCATGGCCTCTCGTTTTTAAAAAAAGCTAAGCCATCTTCTTCCGGTGCTCCAACAGGGGCTTGAAGATCATTAAAGCCAGGCGCTCGAAATCCGCATCCAGGGGTGTTCTATCCCTAAAACAAAGTCGATAGTAAGGATCCTCCACCTCTCCGCGTCTGTAATCTCCCCCTTCCCAGGACTTCATGACTTTCCCGAAGGTATCCTGCGGGCTTTTCTTATTCTCCACCACTTCCACGGCCAGGACCCAGGCCGTATCCGGGAAGAAGTGAAGGGGACGTGTGAGCCCTTCCCTGTAGGTATCGAGAAGCAGAGAAAGGATCTCCTCACTCTTCTCCAAGGCATCAAACCCCCAGGCCGCCCACGCAGCATCCTTCTGGTTTCCGGGGCCCAGGCCCGCGAGCATGCTGCTCATCGGATACCCCTCCTTCCCCTCAGCATTCAAAGCCAGATGATAGATCCACAACCGCAGAAAATCTTTTGGTTTCAAGCGCGCATAGCGATAGTGAAGCAGTCGTTCCCGGTAAAGGGGCGCGACACGGCCTGTGATTTGGAATCCTGAAATGGTAAGATCCACTTCCAGAGGATTGAGGGTCTCTCCTGCCCTCAGTGGGACAAGTTTCCCGGCAAAGGCCTCGATTCCCCGCACCATACGCCCATAAACCACATCGCCCACACTCCCGTGAGGCAGGCCCCCCGAGGCCCGGATCGGGGACAAAGAGTCTAAGAGATCCCGGCCGCTCAACCTTTTTTCCACCAGTCTGTTTTCCAGGATATACCTTTCCAGTCCATGGAGATCAAAAACCTCTTTTTCTTCGAGGACCGAGGTCCGTTCTTCCAGATGCAGACCCAGCCGCTTTGTGAGAAGGTATCTTGCCGGGTTGGTGAAAAATCCTGCCAGTTCTTCCAGGTCCACCGTCTTCCAGGATTCCTCCGGTTCTGAAAGCCCGTCCGGAATAAACGGTACAACCTTTCCCGGAGGCGCAAGAAGGCACCGGGCCGCTTCACAGTATTCCCGGGAGTAGCTGAAATGTGTCCGACTGTTCCTGAAGTACTCGGGATGGAATGCCTGGAGCCGATGCCTGGTAACGATACCGTCTGATAAACTTCTTTTGCCCGGCGTAAATCCCTGTTCCAAATAATCAAGAATTTCACTCACCAGAACTGACGGCGGAATGGGTGTGTTATCCTGGATATTCTGCCCCACATAGCTGATGTATAAGGATTCCCTTGCCGAAAGCAGGGCCTCAAGGAAAAGGTACCGGTCGTCATCCCTGCGAGAGCGGTCTCCGGGTCTGGGATGTCTCGCCATGAGATCAAAACCCACGGACCGCGACTGTCTGGGATAGGCGTCCCCGTTCATCCCCACAAGGCAAATAACCCTGAAGGGAATACTACGCATGGGCAGCATGGCGCAGAAGGTCAGGCCCCCCGACAAAAACCCGAATCCAAAACCCTGCCGTTCAAAGGATCGACCCAGATCCCATTTGATCAGGGGAAGATCCACGGTTTCACGGTACTCAAAGCTAACGGCCATTTCTTCGAGGGTGTTGATCACGTTCCTGACGGCCTGTATCTCCCTTTCCGAATTCTCGTCCCTCTCAAAAAAAGTGTCGAGAATTTTCGAAAGGACCTTAGTCCAGTCCGCAGGGGTTCTGTTTATATCGAGCGCCGCGACCTGCTCGAAGAGGCGGCTTGTGAAGTCGAGAAACGCCCCGAGGACCCGGGCCTGGGTCCCTTCGACATGATCATAGGGAAGAATACGTCCGAACATCCGCTCTTCCCCACCCGGAAGCGCATAACCCAGGAGAAGCCTTTCAAGCCCGGCAACCCAGGTATTTTCACGGAATGCCGGGAGTTCGAGGGCCTGCCGGGTCTTTTCATCGATTCCCCATCGGATGCCGGTGTCTCCAACCCATTGGCGAATAATTTCCAAATCCTGTTCATCGATGCCGAAACGCCGCTGCACCGCCGTGGATTCCAGGACGGCCAGGACCTGGGATGCCCCGAAGCGGCCTCCATGAAGGTCAAGGATGGACATGAAGGTCTCGATGATTCCGCTCTCGTGACGAATGCTCCGGTCCGCGATAGTGAAGGGAATCCACCGAGGATCTTCCCTCGGGATATCGAACACCGCCTGGATGTAGGCAGCATAGGCCTCGATATCCGGGCACATCACCGTAATATCCCCGGGTGTCAGGTCTTCGTGTCTTTCAAACAGATCCAGAATCCGGTCCTGAAGCACTTCCATCTCCCGCAAGGGACTGTGGCACGAATGGATTTGTAAAGAAAGGTCTTCACTCGACAGGAGCTTCTTCTCCTCCGGGCCCCTTTCCCTGAGATTCAGAATATCAGATTGCATGCATGAGAGAAGACTCTCCTCGCCCGAATCGATAAAAAGGGGAAATTCCCGAGCTTCCAGTTCCTGGATCAGATCGAAAAAATCCCTCCCGAGGGTTCCCATGGAAGCAAGCAGGCTGTTTCCCCTTTCAAGGTGGAGGTCTTTTTTCGACACGCGGTCGGACTTTTCCCCGGCCATGTGGCGTTTCATCTCCCACCCGCCGAGGATGTCGCCCCAATATTCCTGGCAGGGATTCATTAGGAAGAGGTTAATGTCCGTGAATGGGGACAGCGCCGATAGGATACCCACATGAAATCGCGGTAGGGCCGAGATACCAAAAACCGAGACCCGCTCGGGGAAACCTTGCGGTCCTTTTTCCAAGGCCCTTATCCTTCCAAGGAAGGCCTCTGTCAGGGCGGCCCGGTGTTCCCCCTCGTGCCCCCGGACCAGTTCACGCCAAAGCACAGCCTGCCAGTGGGTCCCCTGCCCATTTTCCCATCGGCCGATCATTTCGGGACGGAACAGGAGGTACTGGTCAAAGAGGTCCGCTATCCGGTCCGAGAGCTGGAATCGTTTGAGGAGTTCCTCGCCTTTGCCGAGATAATTCCTGAGGCTTTCGAATTCGGGTTTGGAGATCAGAACCGGAAGGCGCTTCATGATCCGCCAGTTCATAATATCTCGATCAAACGGCGACCGCTCCGGTGCGTCAGGGAAGATTTGTCGGAAGAGGTCCCGGACAAAGGCGTTGGGGAAAGGAAAGGCGTAGTTGGCCGCGATACCGTGGTAACGGGCCAGTTCCATGGAAAGCCACCGCTCCATGCCCCCGCTCTGAATCACGATGATCTCGTTTTCCAGGGGCGGGGCCGGCGCGGCCCGCAGGATCTCGGCCAGTGCCCCGGCCAGGACCTCCATGCGGTTGCTTGTAAATAGTTTTATGCCTGCCATAGTGCGGTCGGTTGTCCGTTGTCGGTGGAGGGAATAGAGCTCCCTTGCGCACATTTAATTTGAATAATCTTTCCCGGAAAGTCCCTTTTCCTTTTTGATGATGCAGAAATTTGACCGTGGATTTGGGGGCGGTTGAGTCCTAAATGTTGATGGCTCAGTTCACATCCCTGCCGATCTTAAATTGAAACATACATGAAATGGTCCGATGAATCCAGACTGCATTAGGACATTTTTCTCGCGGATGCGAGTCATACTCCTTCACCCTTTAGAATGGCTGGCAATTTTAACCGAGGCATTTTTAGTAAAAAAACCCGGCCATTCCACGGTCCAGCATACGGTAACCTGTTTCTTCCTTTTATTCTTGACTTATCACACTTCTATGTTAATTTAAAAAACCATTCTCAAATATGCATTTTCTTAGCATAATGGAATTCTCAATCAACGATAAAAAAAAGGTAAGATTTTCCCTCACACGGGAGTTTTTGATGCTTCCCCTCAGAAAACGAATCAAGCTTAGCCTTCTTGTACATACAGCTCTCTTCATCTTCGGACTATCCACTATCTCTGTTTGGGCATCCGAACCAATAACCGTCGCTTTGATCCTTGCCGAAACCGGTATCGCAGCGGATGACAACAGGCCCGCTATCAACGCAGCCAGACTTGCCGCGGAAGAGATCAACGCCTCCGGAGGCCTACTGGGACGCCCACTGCGAATGCTTCTCATCGATAACTTCAGTACCCCCCTCGGGGCCAAAAGGGCGGCTGAAAAGGCGTTGGCCATGAAGGTCAGTGCAGTGATCGGCGCCATCTGGAGTTCTCATTCGCTCCCCATGGCGCAGCTCTTTCAGAATAAAAAGATGCCGATGATCTCGCCCACGGCAACGGACCCTAAAGTCACCGGGACAGGGGACTATATCTTCCGTGCCTGCTTCAGCGATGCTTTCCAGGGACGTGTTATGGCCCATTTTGCATACAGAGACCTCGGATTCCGGACGGCCTGTGCCCTGATAAACAGCAACGAGGAATACAGCTTGACCCTCGCGCAGTTTTTTACAGATTGTTTTACCCAAATAAATGGCAAAATCCTGTGGCGAGGTAATTACAAGGGAACAGCCGTTGATTTCTCAACCCTATTGACGGCCCTGAAAAGGGCCTCCCCTGATGTCGTATTCCTTCCGGGCTATTCCAGAGACAGTGGGCTGATTATAAGGCAGGCTGCCAATATGGGGATTAAAACAACATTCCTTGGCGGAGACGGCTGGGGCAACAAAATCCATGATTTTGCCGGCGACGCGTTAGAGGGGTGCTATTACTCAACCCATTGGCATCCCGAGGCGCCCTTTCCCGAAAACAAGCATCTCCTGGCTAAGTATCTCAAAAATTACGGCATCAGACAGTTCACGGACATCCGCATACCGCTAACCTACGATGCCATGATGCTGTTGGCCGACGCGGTCCGGCGCGCCGGATCCATCAAGAGGGCCGCTATAAGGGATTCCCTTGCCGGAACAAAAAATTTCCGAGGAGCAACCGGGACCATTACCTTTGACAAAAACGGTGATCCCATGAATAAGGAAGCAAGCATCATCAAATTCAGCGGTGGTTTCGCCAATTTTGTAAAAAGCGTAAAGCCTTGAACGTTAGGAGATTCCGACTGTTTTCTGCTCCCGATCGATAAGAGGACGACTCTGCTGTCCGGAAAAGCACTACGGAAAAATATTCTGAACAACGATCTCAAATAAAATCCGATTTTCTCCGACCTTCCGCTTTCTAAAATGCGAGGATCTTCGACAGGTCCATAGGATCGGGTTTCAAATGTCCCAACGAAACGCCCGTGTGGAAGATTGTCTTCGCAGGCGTCAGTTTTTTTCCAGCTCCCTTCTGACTGCCATCCCGAATTTTCCCATCAGATATGGCTTTCTCACATAGGCCCCAGCCCCGAGCCTCTGGGTCTCCCGGACCCGTTCTGTTTCCGAAAAGCCGCTTACGATCAATGCCTTCTGTCCTGGATGAAGAGTAAGGATTTCCCTGTAGGTCTCAAGGCCGTCCATGCCGGGATCCATAATCATGTCCAAAACGAGGAGTTCTGCGGAATGTTCCTTCATATACGCCACCGCCTCTTCTCCGCTGGAGACCGCATAGGCTGAATAGCCCAATCTCTTCAGGATGTTCTTTGCGATCCCCTGCTGTTCCTCAACATCATCAACGATCAGAATGGACTCTCCGTTGCCCCTGTAATCTTCCATTTTCAGCATTTCGGCATTGGAACTTAATTTTTTCCTCGTCACAGGAAAGTAGAGTGAAAATATGGTGCCCTGCCCTTCGATGCTTTCCACGTCAATATAGCCGTTATGGTCCTTGACAGTTCCCCATACTACGGCCGTACCCAGTCCTGTGCCGCTTCTTCCCATCACTTTTTTTGTGTAAAACGGCTCGAAGATGCGTTCAAGGTCGTCTGGGCAGATGCCTATGCCCGTATCGGATATGCAAAAAATCACGTAATCTCCTTCAGCGACTTGATCATATCCTCTTATGGGCCTGTCAATATACCTATTTTCAGTCGAAATCGATATTTTCCCTCCATCCGGCATCGCCTCGGCGGCATTAGAAATCAGATTCATGACTGTTTTTGAAAGGTGAACCTGGGATCCCAGTATGTTCAACAGGTCCGGGTCGAATCTGACCTCCACTTGAGCCTTGGGATAGTGAAGCTTCAGGTTCTCGAATTCCGGGCTTTTCAAATAACTTTGAACAATGTCGTTGACATTTACGACTTCCGTGGACGCGACCCCTCTCCTTGCCAGGGTCAGCAGATCCTGGACAATAGCAGCGGCCCTTTCTCCTGCCTTCTGGATGGTCAGGACGGATTTCCTCAAGGGACTGTCATCGGGCAGGTCCATGAGTATCAGTTCAGGATAGCTTACCAGACCGATAAGTATATTGTTGAGGTCATGCGCCACACCCCCTGCAAGGGTGCCGATGGCTTCCATCTTTTGCGCCCGTTGGAGTTGCAACGCCAATTCCCTTTTTTCCTGGGTCGCTTGTCTTTGCTTGGTGATGTCCAGAATCTGGGCAATAGACTTTTTAACACCCCCCGAATCCATAATGACCGTGGAGATAATTTCAACGCATCTTCTTGTCCCGTCTTTCCGTAACACGTTGAATTCATATCTCTGAGGCACACGCTCTCCTGATCGTCTCATGACATAACGATCCCCGACCAACTCTCGGTCCGACTCTTCTATGAATTCCCGAAAATCCATGCCGATAATTTCTTCAACCGTGTACCCCGTTATCCTGGTCATTTCGCTGTTTGCGTAAATAACCTTGTAATCGTCAGCAATAAGGACAATGCCGTCATGAGAATTTTCTACGATAGACCGGTAAAGTTCCTCGCTCACCCGGAGCCGATCCTCGGCTTTTCCACGTTCTCTTATCTCTTCCAGCAGCTTAGCGTTTATGTCCTTCAATTTTTCTTCACTTGCCTGCAACTGTTCTTTCCTGACGGTTGTTGTGGACAACTGGGCGACCATCTGGTTGAAATCATCTATGAGCTCCCCCACATCACCTGACATGACAGGCTTCACATGAGCGTCAAATTTTCCCCGGTTCACCACCCTCGTCGCCTCACGAAGCGCGGTAAGGGCGCGGGAAAAGTATATTCCCACCAAAGATGCGAGGACCAGCACAAGGATCAGGCCCACAACCATGAACATGAACCCGGCCTTCGCAGAGGATTGGACGATCTGTTTTAGGGTTGTCATCAGGTATCGGGTTGTATCGTCGGATACCTCTTGTGCGGCCTTTAAGACATGGGCAAAATCCTCTATATAGGTAGTGGCAGCAACGCTGAATTGAATGCCGTCGGAGGTCCTTTCATGAAGGGGCGCGACATACATGTACTTGTCCCGCATATTTCCGTTTGGTTCCTTCCACTTGTAGTAACCGCCGGCACGCTTCCCGTTCAGACTCCGCTCTATGATATCCCAAAAGCCGGTCAGACCCGTCAAAGAATAGAGAGCGAAGTTATGTATCTTGGGATCTTGGTGAAAACGATTCACGGCCGTCGCTGAATCATGTACCGCCGTATAGCCGGTGCCTACGGGTTGTACGGCTATGTCTCTAAATTTCTTATCATTTTGAAGGTCTTCGACGGTCTTTTCAGGGTATGCCCGGATATACAACTCAAGTTGCAGGGCCACATCGAGTGCCTTTTGGCGAATGATGTCCTCTGCCATTTTTTTTAATATCGCTTCACTGCGATGCCGTTGTCCGTCTTGGCCCTCCTGGATAACGCGGTCGGTTTCAACCTGAAATCGATTGGCAAAAACACTCATCAGGATCGTAAAAATGACGATGGGGATGAGTCCCGAGATGAATGTCATGGTAATCAGGCGGCTGCTGAACTTTCTGGGTAAAAACGGTATACGTTGCATTATCATCACCTTTGCATATCTTCCGGTATCTCGCGGCACTACAGGGATAGACATGCATCCCTCCGGATAACCTTACATGGGCACCGGGAAGCACCCAATTCAGAAATCAATTTTCGTTTACGAGGGTCTTAGGATATTCAGGCGGGGATACAACAGAGCCGGATCAATCCATGGCAGCGAGATTCAATTACCCGGTCCCGGTAAGGCGTGACGAAGAAGGGGCTCGTCCTGCGGGATGGAAAATCCTCATATTATTTAGAAAGACATAGCTTAGCGTGATAAAAGCCTAAGCCGTTGAGCTTTCGATTAAAAAACTATATAAAAAAACTCACTATCCCTCTCCGTTTCAGTTCGGGAAGCGAAAGTTTCCAGAAAAGCAATAAAATCTGTTGCAAGTCATAATCCTGATTTTAGCCTAAAACCTATCCTCCATTTATACGCGTGCCCGCCTGCTTCGTTTCCGTACGTTATTTTCGCATGTTCACGAACTCATTGAAATACCGGTGAATGCCTCTTTTATCGCAGGCCCGTCACGAATTCTCAAGTTTCGGATGTTCGCCGTATGGCGATTATATGACATATTCCAATAAATACCAAGTCTAAATCAATGATGGAGAAGTGAACATCTTTGGGAAAATAAATCGTCTCTATTCATACAGGACGATTTCCCCAATGTTGTTTAACACTGAAACGAGTTCTAGATTTCAGTTCTGGACTTTCAATAATATTTGCACTATCATGTATTATATTTGACTTTGAAATAAAGAGGATCACACTTTCTCAAGCCCCTTACGATACAAACCATTTTTTTTAGCCTTTTAAATATATCTAGGTTTCATTACAAAAGGAGACAGGAATGAATATTTATGTAGGCAATTTGTCTTACAAAATCAGCGAAGACGACTTACGATCTGCCTTCGAGGCATTTGGACAGGTCGAGTCGGCTGCTGTTATAAAAGACAAGTATAGCGGTCAATCGAAAGGGTTTGGATTTGTTGAGATGCCCTCTGCTGAGGAAGCCCAGTCTGCGATCAGCAGTCTAAACGGGAAGGAGTTACAAGGAAGGCCCATCAAGGTCAATGAAGCGCGCCCTCGCTCGGACAATCGTCGCGAGAGAGGAGGACACGGGGGCGGCCGACGCTTCTGATCCCCGACCTCCAGAAATAAAAAAACACATGAAAACACTTCTGATTTACCCTGAATATCCGGAAACATTCTGGAGTTTCAAGTATGCTCTTAAGTTCATTCGCAAAAGAGCCGCCTTCCCACCGCTCGGCCTACTGACAGTAGCGGCCATGCTCCCCGGGGAATGGCCAAAAAAGCTTGTTGATGTCAATGTACAAAAGCTGACTGAAAAAGACCTGGCATGGGCCGACTGCGCATTTATCAGCGGGATGATCGTACAGAGAGACTCAGCCCGTCAAATCATTACACAATGCAAAGAGGCAGGTCTTATGGTCGTTGCGGGCGGACCTCTCTTCACCAGCGAGTATGATCAGTTTGAAAATGTTGACCATTTCATACTGAACGAAGCGGAGCTGACCCTTCCTCCTTTTCTGTCTGATCTGAAAAAGGGAAGTGCCAGGCATGTCTACGAAACATCCGAGTTTTGCGAAATACGGGAAACTCCCGCTCCCATGTGGCAGTTAATCAATTTGAAGCATTATGCCTCGATGTGCATCCAGTTCTCCCGGGGCTGTCCCTTTAATTGTGAGTTTTGCAACGTGACGGCCTTATTCGGTCATCGGCCTCGCTTTAAAACAGCCGAGCAGATTGTCGCCGAGTTGGATAGTCTCTATGATCTTGGCTGGCATGGTCAGATCTTTTTTGTGGATGATAATTTCATCGGGAACAAAAACTATCTCAAGACTTCACTCTTGCCTGCACTTATTCAATGGCAGAAAGGAAAAAAGGGGCTACCGTTTAACACGGAGGCCTCCGTCAATCTTGCCGATGATAAGCCGCTCATGGAAATGATGGTCAAGGCGGGTTTTGATACCGTATTCATTGGAATCGAAACGCCGAATGAGGAAAGCCTGGCTGAATGCAACAAGAAGCAGAATACAAACCGTGACCTGGTCACCTGCGTAAAACTCATGCAGCAAGCCGGATTACAGGTTCAGGGAGGCTTTATCGTTGGGTTCGACAGCGACACGCCCTCCATCTTTCAACGGCAGATCGAGTTCATTCAAAAAAGTGGAATCGTCACGGCCATGGTTGGTCTGCTTCAAGCGCCTCCCGGTACAAAGCTTCACGAACGCATGGGCAAAGAGGGGCGCCTGATCGGTCTTCTCTCAGGCGACAATGTAGACAGCACAACGAATATTATCCCCAAAATGGGTCTCAACACATTGCGCGAAGGCTATCGGGGCATCTTGCAGCACATATACTCTCCCGAGCACTATTACAAACGTGCCAGGACATTTCTTCGAGAGTATAAGGCCCCGCAGATCAAGGCATCGCTTGATTTTCAGCGCCTCTTGGGTTTCTTCCGTTCAAGCATTCGCCTGGGCATATTCGGAAGAGAGCGATTCCAATATTGGAGAATCCTGTTATGGACGCTTCTCCACAAGCCGCAGTTATTTCCGCTGACAATTACTTTTGCGATCTACGGCCATCATTTCCGTAAGATCTGCAAATTGAACAAACTCCAGGCGAATGAAAAATAGGGGGATAATTCACTCCGTTCTCCTGGCAGGGTTGATCCGGCAGGTAAAATCAGGGCAAAAATTCGCTACTTCCCCTTTAATACCGCTTCAAAACCGCTCCGAAGCTTTGCTTCCTCCTCGTTTGAGAGCATCTTTTCAGAAAGGCCGGGAGGCACATCCTCTCCGATCACCTTTCTTTTGGCAATGCCACCGGGATTGTAAGGTAGAAGATCACACCTGGCACACCCTTCATTTCTTAGAAAACGGGCGATCTCCGCAAGACGCCGGCTGTCCGCTGTGAACCCCGGGACAAGGGGCACCCGCGGAATGATCCTGTCACCTGCGAGCCGTATGAGTTCACGAAAATTGCAGAGGATACGCTCGTTGGACCGGCCTGTGTATTCTTGATGTTTCGTGGGATCAAGAGCCTTGATATCAAAAAAAATGAGGTCCATCCGGTCCAGCACCTTAGAGATGAAATCCGCAAGGTCGAACATGCCCGAGGTCTGTATGGCTAAGTGGATTCCCTCGTTCTTGAGCTTGACCGCAACCTCCTTCACATAATCCATATAAAGGGTCGGCTCTCCACCGGAAAAGGTCACCCCGCCTTGGGATGTTTCATAAAAAATGTGATCCTTGAGAAGAATATCCGATAGTTCATCGGGTGAGTAGTATCGGCCGATATTCCTGAGGGCCTCGGTCGGACAGGTTTCTGCACATCGGCCGCAGGCCGTGCATCTGCTCCTTATAATTCTGTGTTCCAGGTCGAGATCGACGGCATTTTCCGGACAGACTTTCTCACATTCCCCGCACCGAATACAAATCGCGGGATAAAAGGCGATCTCCCGGCCGATCTTCATGGACTCAGGGTTGTGGCACCAGACACATGATAGAGGGCATCCCTTTAGAAACACGGTCGTCCTTATGCCCGGGCCGTCATCAAGGGCGAAATGGTGTATGTCGAAGACGAAGGGGTAGGCTCTATCTCGGTTCATGCCCCGCCTGAAAATTTCAATTGAAGATGCCTGGCCATGTAAGCGAATTTATAGAGATAATTGAAGTTCCCCTTTAATTTCACATCCTGTTTGAGGATCGAGGCCAGAATGTCGGGCTTTGGCGTCATGAGATAGTCCACAAGGGCCTTAGCATTTTTAAAGATCACCGTGACGTTGGGATCCGGAATCTCCTTTCGGCCGACCGTCAGTTTTCCGTTTTCGAATATAGCCGTGCGCATGATATCATTGTCTTTGCTTTTAAAAAGATATTTACCGCTGAATGCCGCTATGTTCTTTTGAAAATCCTCATCAAGAATAAATATCAGGCGCATCAAACGTAGTAGGATATCCAAAAAGCCCTCTGCCAGTTCAGAACCAATGCTTTCGATCAATTTATTTCCCCAACCGACCGCCCGATTTCTCCTGAAAAGTAACGCATTCGCTAATTTTTTGAACATGGTCCCCCCTTTTTTGAAGGATTGATGCATGTGTGTGCAGGACCGAAACTTGTGACTTCTTTAAAACCGATAATGCCCTAACTCACCATCAAGACATCCTTCTGTCCTGCGTTTCGCAGGATATCTTTCCAACCGGAGGCTGGTAAACCCGCCCGAGGTTTATCCGCCTCAGGAGGGCGGGCAAGCGTTCGTTCTTCCCTCCGAACCATAGGCCCTACGGGCCGGAGGCCTTGCGACGTATAGTTCAAGCGCCTAAGTCGTCACTCCTTGGTGCCTTGCATCTAACGTTGATATTTCGGAAACGAGGTAGATGCCCAACCCCATCTAGTCCTCTTCAGGAAATGGAATTGCCTGCCCCGTTCTTATATCGTAGGCCGTTCTCGTGATGATTTCATCTTTCATGGCCTCATTCAGGTCCTTGAAATAGGCTGAATACCCGGACACCCTGACGAGCAGTTCCGGGTACTTCTCAGGGTTCTTCTTGGCATCGATGAGTGTCTCATAGGACATGATATTGAACTGCACATGGAGACCGCCGTGTTTGAAATAGGCCTCGATCGCCTCGGCAAGCCGCTTTACGTCCTCTTCTCCCCGAATCGCGGGGAACTTCAGGTTCAAGGCTTCTCCGCTCGGAATATGCACACTTTCCAGTTCGCCGACCGCCCGGAGACATGCCGTGAGTTCGGTGGCCGCCTGAGATACGGGCGTAATGCCGCTCGACAACACTTCGCCGTTTTTTCGGCCGTTCGGCAGGGCACCGCAAAGTTTTCCCTGCCCCGCGTGGTTGGTCATGGTCCAGTACCCGGGCCTATATTTTCCCCCCCGGTAATTGGTGTGACCCTGATAAAAGTCGTAAAGGAATTTGATAAGATTCCGGGTGTTTTTCCTGGCGATCGCTTCGTCGGTACCGTACTTGGGGGTCTTGTGGACAAGGTATGCATGGAGGGCTTCGTGCCCGGTAAAATCATTCCGAAGGGCATCGAGGAGTTCGGAAAAGGTATATTTTTTATCTATGAAAACAGCTTGTTCTATGGCATTGAGAGAATCGACCGTGTCGGCAAATCCGATGTGTGTGGCCCCCGAAGAATTGTAAAGGGCTCCGCCGTAGATGAGGTCCCTTCCGACATCCAGCGGTCCCTTGAAAAAAGCCGAAAGAAGCGGTGAAGGCAGGATCTCTTGATAGGCATGACCGAAATTTTCATTGAGTTCGATGGCATTCCCGATGACCCATTTGAGCTGTCCCTTGAAGGCCTCCCAGAAAGCCTCAAAGCTGTCTAGTTGAGCCGGATCTCCCGTCTCCGGGCCGATCTGTTCGTCCCCGGTGACCGGTCGCCTGCCGTTATAAAGGGCCAGTTCCAGAACGGAAACCAGATTCAACATGATTGAACTCGAGGCGTCATAGCTTCTCCCCGAGGAGGCGAGTTCCACACATCCGATAACCGCATAGTCCCGGGCGTCGGCCGTTGAAGTGCCCTGGTTTTCGAGGACCCCGATGTCCGCCACGTCATTATGAACCGCGGGGACAGCCTTTGTGTCGGCAATCACCTCTGCAATTCGATCTCGATAGGTCTGACTGTTCTTCTCGTAATGATAGCGGGCGTTGACACTGGGATCCCGGGTCTTCATGAGTTCCGTAACCCTGAGCATCAGGTAAGTCAAATCATTTACGGCATCCTGCCCGGCCGCATCGACACCTCCCAGGGTCACAGCCGGAACAGTCCCCGCACCGCCGAACAGCTCTTCCGCGGTCTCTGGAACAAGATTGGTGTTATCATTGAGTTTGAGCCAAAAGCAACCGATCAACTCCAAGGCCCCCGGCACGGTCATTATTCCATTCTCGATATCCGCTTTGTAAAAGGGATAGAGTATCTGATCCAGTCTGCCCGGGCTCATGGCCATATTGATGTTTTCGGCATGAATCGCCACCTGGACAATCCACAGGGCATTCAGGGCCTCCCGGAAAGTACGGGCACCTTTGCGGGGAACCCTGGCGCAGACCTCCGCCATTTTCCGGAAGTTTTCCTTCTGAATGGGTTCGCTTGTCCCCTCGGCCAATTCGGATGCCCTTTTACAGAGGTTGTCTGCGTAGGTCAGGATGCCCTCCATGGCGATTTGAACCGCCTTGTAAAATTCGATACTTAGTCCGGTACCAGGAGAAAGATCGCTTGTGTCTCTCAGTGCCTTTTCTTTTGATGCCGCCAGTTCAATGATATGTTCGAGGCCCTCGTTGATCGCCAGACTGTAGTCAGGGACCGTGTGGGAAATACAACCGGCCTTGCTCCCGATAAAGAAGACCATCCGTTCCATCAAACCCATGCACTCGGGATTTTTATATTTGTCACGGGTGTACTCAAGGATGTTGCGGTTCATCCAGAAAGGAAAGACCTCGAAATTCAAGCTTTCGGCGTCCCCTTCGGACAGTAAAAGAGGGTTTTTGTCCCTGGTTGAAATTGTATCCAGTTCGGGCCAGATGGTCATACCCGTGAGTTCGGGATAGACGGGTGCGCCAAAGGACTTGGATGTAGTCGTACCGGCCAGGAGATTGTCATCGAAGAATCGGGGGATCTTCCTTGACAGGAAATAATTCACGGCTTGAGCATATTTGAGCTGGATCGGTTCATCATGCGATGTCCTCCCCTTTAAATAGTCGGTCACATGCCTAGCGCGTTCAATACAGACCTCGGCTTTCTGGGCGAAGAGTTCGCTCCTCAGCCTTTTCAGCAGAGGCAATTCATCAAGACCGTATCGGGGCAGCCTGATGTCCTCCAAGGTTACGGTAGTCATTGCTTTCCCCCCTTTTTTTCTCAAACGCCACGGCCATCATCTTCAGGATGCCCTATTTTTCCTTTTTATGGCCGCAGATTCCCTGTAAAAGTTGCATTATTGAGCTATCTCCCTTCCTTCACCGACAATACCCTGTCCAGCTGAAAGCAAGACTGAAACGATCGCAGAAATGGAAACAGGGGATTTAAGCGAACAGAAAAGATGCTGTATATGGTTTATAATTAGCCTTGCAGTGCAATGGGCGCTTGAACGAGTAACAATCATATTAACATGTTATGATGAGAAAGTTAGCATAAAAAAACAGTTTTCTATATGGTAACCGGAAACGTACGGACATACCGGATTCAGGAGTTAACAGGTCTCCAAAATTGTGATAGCTTCTTGGACAAAACAGGCGGGATCGCAGTAGAGGTGTATCCGTGGACCCCATTCTAAAAATAATCAACAGAGTAAAAAAAACCCTCAATCGATATGAGATGATCGAAAGTGGGGATCTCATGATCGTCGCTGTTTCCGGAGGGCCTGATTCCGTATGTCTTCTTGATATCCTCCGCCGCCTGCAGGGGGAATTGAGCATTGAACTCCGGGTCGCCCACTATGACCATGGTCTCAGGCCCGAAGAAGACGAAACGGAAACTCGTTTTGTCCGCAGCCTGGCCTCGTCCATGGGTCTTTCTTTCACGAGTGAAAAAGGTCACCTCTCGACCGAACCCGACGGCATGTCTATCGAGGAGAAGGCCCGAGACGCAAGGTACGGATTTCTTGAAAACCTTTCGAAGCGCTTTCACGCACAGAAGATTGCGGTCGGGCACACCCTGAACGATCAGGCGGAAACCGTAATCATGAGACTTCTGAGGGGCAGCGGTCCATCGGGATTGGCGGGGATCCCCCCGGTCCGAGACAAGAAGATCATCAGACCGCTGATAGACATCTCACGAGACGACATCCTATCCTACTTGGCGGCAAGCGGCCTTTCCTATGTGACCGACAGTTCCAACCTTCATACAAAATTCTTGAGAAACAGAATCCGCCTGGACCTGATGCCCCGACTTCTGGAATACCAACCCCGACTTATTGAACATTTGGGCCGTTTGGCGCAGTTCCTTACGGATGAGAACCGCTTCATGGATCTACAGGCCGATGAATGGCTGAAGCATGAGGCGCAACCCGAGCCGGATAGCGCTTTGGGGATTCGCGTTGCCCCCTTTCTTGAGCTTTCCCGGCCCCTTAGGAATCGCATTATACGCCGGGTGTTTCTGAGAGTCTTGAAAAATCTTCGTCGAATTTCACAAGACCATATACAATCGGTGACCCAACTGGCGGAAAGCCCTCAACCCCAGGGAGAACTCCATTTACCGGGCGGGTTCAGGGTCAGAAAGACCTATGATAAATTGAGCTTTTCAAGGACCGCAGATCAGCGCCCGACCGGTTATCGTGTTCCCATCCACGGGCCGGGTATCTTCCATCTTGACGAAATCCATCGCTCCGTATCCCTTGAGTACGTCGACGCGGATCTTGCCCAGGCTTTTCATGCCTCTCCCGACACCGCATTCCTTGACGCCGGTAAAATTCGCTTCCCCATGGTCCTCAGAAATTTCCAACCCGGAGATCGCTTCATTCCTCTTGGCATGAAGGGACGAAAAAAACTAAAGGACTTTTTTATAGACCTCAAGATTCCCTCCGATGAAAGGGCACTCATCCCTATCCTGACGAGCGGAGATCTTCCGGTATGGGTCTGCGGGTACCGTATGGACGACCGCTTCAAAATCACACCTGAGACAAAAGCCATTCTGAAAATTACCATCATATAATTTTTGTGCTGCCCCAGGCTGAGCCCGGGGCAGCACAAAAATTATAAATATCCGGGTCCAAAGGGCCCGGCCTTGGTTAACCCCCGAGGGGACTTATCTTACTGGAATTTCAAATAAGCCAGTTCTGGATTACTGGAGTGATGGAGTGATGAAAAAAACGTATGATCTGCTGCGGCGGCATTGAATGAACGCCATTATAAAACACTCACGGCCGCCCGCAGTTTTTCCAGCATTCCAATACTCCAATCCCGCTGAATACGGGATCTTCGACTCTCCAGATCATTTTTTTGGCAAAGCCGACTGTCTCTGACCCCCGCATCCGGTCTAAAGGTATCGAACGGCACGACGTCAGGTTATAACTTTATGTTTTTTTTAGTTAATTTAAAAGATGGAGAGAGGATAGACAAATCCCTTGGGATGCTCAAGATATGAATGCACCCATCGGATGAGAGACAGGCAAAAATGAAGAGGGCAAACACACAGGAGCCCGACTAGTCAGTCAACCGGCTACCTGTTTGCAGTATATTTCCCCTTTATTATGATCCATAAATCCTCTTTTTTGATGAGTGATTTTCGGGTTTCTGGAACCAAAAAAACCACGCAGAAACTTGTAGGCCTTTCGATGGTCCATGTGCCCGCCGCAGGTCTCAAAGGTAACGGCCGCAAAATCATATTCAGGCCATGTGTGAATCGCGAGGTGAGACTCTGCGATTGTAACGGTGCCGCTGACACCCCACGGGTTGAATGTGTGGAACGACTCTGCGACTACCTGTGCGCCCATGAGATCGGCTGCATGCAGCATGCCTTCGCGAATCCGTCCTTCATCCAAGAGGCTTTCGTGGTCGCACTCGTAGAGGTCAACGAGAACAAGGTCCAACAGGGAATACATCGTTCCCACCCCCTTTCAGATTAATTTATGTGTCGAATTTCCCAACTCCTTTCTTCACAAACCCGGTGCTTTGGATTTGGTCCGGTTACCCGGAAAATATTTGGGCATATTTTGACGCTGGCGGAGTATATTTCAATCTTTTCAGCCGGTCAAGATCCTATTGGCTTTTCGTTATAAATTTTCAAGATTGCCGGCGTGTAAGGAGCCCGAATGACGCCCTCTTCGGTGATGATCGCCGTCACATATTCGTTGGGCGTAATATCAAAGGCCGGATTAAATGCCTTGACGCCCCTGGGTCCCATCATGCGCCTGCCAAAGGCATAAATCTCTTCGGGAGCCCTCTCTTCCACTGGGATCATGTCGCCATTCTCCAGGTTCACGTCGATCGTTGAAAGCGGTGCGGCCACATAAAAAGGGATGCCGTTTTCCTTGGCCAGGACGGCCACCTGATAGGTGCCTATCTTGTTGGCGACATCCCCGTTGGCCGCAATCCTGTCCGCCCCGGTGATGACGAGATCGATTCGCTTCTGTCGCATCAGGGATCCGGCCGCGTTGTCGGCGATAACGGTGACAGGAATCCCATCTTCCATCAACTCAAAGGCCGTCAGTCTCAACCCCTGGAGCCAGGGTCGTGTTTCATCCGCTATCACCTCCACCTTTTTGCCTGCTTCGTGAGCGGCACGGATAACGCCGAGGGCCGTTCCATACCCCCCCGTGGCCAGGGACCCGGCGTTACAATGGGTCAAAATAGTCGCCCCGTCGGGAACAAGTTCCAGGCCCTTTTTACCCATCCTCCGATTGACGACGATATCTTCAGCGAGCATCTTTTCGGATTCCAGCTTCAGGGCCTCGGTTATCTCTTCAACAGGACGTTCCCCCATGTCTTTCACGAGAAGCAACATGCGGGCCACAGCCCACTTCAAGTTTACCGCGGTGGGTCGCGCGCCGGCCATGCTATCGGCCATTTTTTTAAAGTGACGGGTAAATCCTTCATAGGATTTGGCTTTAATGGACCGGGCGCCCAAGGCCAAACCCATGCCGGCCGCCACGCCAATGGCCGGAGCCCCCCTGATCACCATCTTTTTAATGGCTCCGATGACATCACGATACCCCTTACACGTATACCATTCGATCTTTCCCGGAATTTTCCTCTGGTCGATCATCCTGACCACCTGCCCTTGCCATTCAATGGTTGGAATCATAGAGCTTCTCCTTCGATATAAAATCATTTTTCTGGTGAAACGACGTTGCGAAGCGAAAGTTTCATTTCAATACGGGAAGGAGCCCGGACATGCACAGGCTGAAGGGACGGCGCGATAACAATGGGGTTCTGCAGCATATCCTGCGGCGCATCGTTGATCTCGCTCTGCGGGAGATGACCAGGCTTTGGTTAACCCCAGAGGGGGGGATAATAGTTACAAGTGATTAAAAGGCGGGAATCTTCGACTGGCCCCCTCGAAAATCCTTGCCCCATTGGGCAGGAGAGGACCGGGTTATCCGTGTTAAAACAGACTGATTTCATGCCACTAATCGATTTTTAGTCTCCACCCATACGGATCATCTTTGTCTCCGTACTGGATGGCCACAATTTCATTGTAAAGTCTCTGAGAAAGGTCGCCCATCTTTCCACCCGCCACGATATAGTCCTTCCCCTTGTAGGTGACCTGCCCCACAGGTGAGATAACAGCCGCCGTGCCTGTTCCAAAGGCCTCCTTAAGTCTGCCGTTTTCCGCTGCCGTGATGACATCATCGATGGAAAGGGAACGTTCCGATACCTTCATGCCCCATTCCCGGGTCATGTGAAGGACGGAATCTCTTGTGACGCCCGGGAGGATACTGCCGTCCAACGGGGCGGTAATGATTTCATCATCGATGACGAAGACCATGTTCATGGTTCCGACTTCTTCCACATATTTGTGTTCTTTCGCATCCAGCCAGAGCACTTGGGTGAAACCCTTTTTCTTTGCCTCTTCTGCTGCGAAAAGGCTGGCGGCATAATTTCCCGCAGTCTTTATTTCGCCCGTGCCCCCTACGGCGGCCCGAATATATTTGTCCTCGACATAGATTTTGATCGGATTCAGACCTTCCTTGTAATAGGCCCCCACAGGTCCCAGAATGATGAAAAAGAGATAGTTGTTGGCGGGACGCACACCCAGATGCGGCTCGGTAGCCAGCATGGTCGGCCTGATATACATGGAGGTCCCCGCACTCTTCGGGATCCATTCTCTGTCAATGATAAGAAGCCTCTTAAGCCCTTCCATGACCAGATCGATATCGACTTCCGGCATGCACAGTCGTGTGGCCGATCGGTTCATCCGCCTGAAATTATCCACAGGTCGAAACAGGTTGATGCCACCGTCTTTGCCGTAATATCCCTTGAGACCTTCAAAGATCTCCTGCCCGTAATGAATGGACATGGCAGCAGGATCAATCTGCAAATTTCCATAGGGCTCTATTCGGGGATTGATCCATCCCTTTCCTGTTTCATAATCCACAAGGAACATATGGTCGGTTGTGATGTCGCCAAAGCCTAATTTGGATTCATCCGTGGGTTTTTCCTTCAACTGCTCAGGGCCTGCGGGTGTGACTTTGATCTCCATGCTCTATCTCCTTTTCAAAATCATATAAGAATTTGAAAAATCATTTTTTAGATAGCACAAGAGCTTTTCGATGACAACTATCGATTTGCGGTTATTTTCGGTGAAGGCCGACGATTGGCCCTTTTGTCCTAAAAAGGAAAATAAACAGGTTGCCCTCTGATGATATCCGAATGAACCCCTGCGCTTTAAGATTCCGTTCAAGGACCCTGTGACAGGACTATGGTTCTTACGATACTTCGGGGATGATATTCCCCCCTGAAGGGAATACCGCCACGTCGGCATGGGGCATCTCTTTGCCGACCCGATCAATCGCCTCTTGAAGATCAGAGGCATACGCATACTTCATCGTCTCGACCTGTTCCCGGGTGAGGCCCTCGGTCACATGCACCACGTTGAATTTCTCGGCAAGTTCCTTGAAATACACAATCTGCATGATGTAGGAAATCCCGAACTGTTTCAAGTGCTCCGGTACATTTCCCTCGATCAATCGACGATGAAAGTCACTGGCACTCTCCGGACTTCCCATTTCCTTGATAAGGGGCATGATAGGCCCGGCCTCTTTCTGCGGGGCAACCCAGATGATGGTGCCACCGGCACGCGTGCAGAATCCTCCCATCACGAGGGCCTTTGTGGACTGAACACCCACCTCCATGGGGTAAGCCGAAATGATGGTGACATCCGCCAGTCCGGAGAGAGGCATTCGGTAAAGGGACTCCGCATAGCTCGCACCGGCACGCTGTTCTTCTTCAGGATCCCCCGCGAAGGCCTTTATGATCTCCTTCTTTTCGTTCATGATCAGATCGACCTTGAAGGCCATTTTTGAAATGCGACCGGCATCCACAATCTCTTCCCAGAAGAAGTTGCCGTCCAACACATTGACACGGCTGTTGCGGTGGCGCATCCAGACAAAATGGTGATCCGCAACGCTTCGATAAGAGCATACGCCGGGCATAATGAGTTTGAAACCGCCTCCATAACCCGCGATGGGATGTGGCATACATTCCCCCACCCCGATAATCAGGTCGGCGGCGGCCACATACGGGTTGATTTCGACGAGAGATCCCCTCTGGGTCCTGCCGATAATAACATTATCCGCGGCATGGGGATCGTGGCAAAAAAGCCTCCCTTCGAGGCGGGAAAAGGCCGTGTCCCCCACCTTTGTTTTCAATGCCGCAAGATCAAGCAGGGGATGGGTTCCCAGGCCGCAAACACCCCTGATTCTCTCATCCGGCACACCGGCCTTATTGAGTCTGTCCATGATCTCGGGCAGGACGATATGAGCAGGGGTGGGCCGCTGGAGATCATCAAAAAGGAGCACCACCGCCATTCCCGGACGAGCCAGTTGTTCAATTCCCTGAGTTCCGACAGGATTGTCCAGGGCCCGTCTCACCTCCTCGATCGGGTCTTTGACCCCACCGACCGGAGGTCGATCTTCTCCGGAAATCAGGTTCCATTCTTCCGGGAGATTGAATTCGATCCTGCTCTCCTCATAATTGACATACGCCTTCATCTATTTCCTCCTAATTATGATAGTGGGACTCTATGCTCCGGACCATCTCCACCTTCAAAGACGGATTGATTTATCCTCGGCTATTCTTTTCAATTCAGGGTCTTTTCTGATTCGTGCATTAACATGTTTTTTTGTACAACGATAGGGTCTGCCCCAATTTCAACGGGTCAGCCTCGTATCACCCCATCAGACCCGGCAACCACAGGGCCAGCGGCGGAAAAGCGATGATCATGGCCATGGCCACCATATCGCAACCGATAAACGGCAGGGCCGCATAACAGATCTCCTTGATGCTGATATCCTCGGACGCTACGCCCTTCATGACGAAGAGCATCATGCCGAAGGGCGGCGTCGTCATGCCCATCTCGAAATTGATGAGCATAATGATCCCGAACCACACAGGATCGAATCCGAGCATATTGACGATGGGGATAAAGATAGGAAGGCTGATCATCATAATGGAGATGGTCTCCATGAACATGCCCAGGACAAACACACACAACTGCATGCCCAGCAGGATGAAGAGGCGATGTACCTGCAGGCCTTCGATGACCTCGAGAAGTCCCCGCGTGGCTCCCGTATAGGCTAGGACACTGCTGAAGGTTTTACTGGCGGCAATGATCATGAAGACCATGATGGTGATTTCAAGGGTTCCCGTGATCGACGCCTTCAGCATCTTCCAGTTCAACCGACCGTAACAGAGTGTCACCAGCAGGGTCGCCATGGCGCCCGAGGCCGCCGCCTCGGTAGGCGTGGCCAGCCCCAGGAGCATCAAGCCGAGCACCATAAAGATAATGAAGGCCAGGGGCAAGGCGTAGCGTACGGTTCCGATGATCTTATCCATAAAATCAGCGCGCGACACATCATAGCGTGGTGCGACGGAGGGATTCAACCAGCAACGGATCACGATATAGGAGGCATAGAGCACCCCCATGAGAAGTCCGGGGATCGCCCCTCCCACCAGGATCTTCCCCACGGAGATGTGTCCGATACTGGCCAGCACCACGGCAAGGGACGAGGGGGGGACGAGCATGGCCAACCCCCCCACCCCGATAATGGGCCCCACTGCCATGGACGTATGATAACCGCGCTTCCTCATCTCGGGGAGGAGCGCCGTCCCGAGCATGGCCGTGTTTGCGATGGTGGACCCGCTCAGAGCCGAAAAAAGGGTTCCTCCTGCGGCGGCCAGAAGGCTCAGCCGTCCGGGCAAACGACCCAGCCACTTGTCGATGACATCAATGGTGTTGTTGGCAAGACCCGATTGAAACATAATCTCCCCCATGAGGATAAACATGGGGATGGGTGCCAGTGTGAATGTGGCAAGGGAGCTGAACACCTGGAGGGTCACCTGCTGAAGCCCACCGGGTCCCATGAAGACGACAATACCCAGCAGATCGATGACCAGAAATGCGAAGGCGATGGGGAAACCGGTCAAGAGGAGCAGGATCAGACCGACAATAAAAAAAACGAAAACACTGTACCATTCCATATATCAAGACTCGAATGTCTCGGGTGGGATTTTTTGTTGTCCCTGAACCCGGTTACTTACGCCCGGCGGTCACGCCCCTTTTGTTGACGATCTCCCGCGAAATTTTCTGAGCGTTGAAAAAAACTGCCGAACGAACTGCAGGACCAGCACCAGGAATCCTAAGGGAATCACCACCAGAATAAGGTACTTCGGCACATCAACGGCCTGGACATCCGTCACCCCCCGCTGAAACTGGCTCCAGGTCACGGAGGTACCGTAGCGAAGAAGGACGGCACAAACGGCGGCCCCCAGGACACTGTGAAAGAGTGCCAGAAAGTCCCTGGTTCGCTCCTTCAATCGCCCCGTGATCAGGTCGACGGACACGTGTTTGTTTCGAGCAAGGGCCCAGGCCGTGCCCAGAAATGTCATCCAGAGCAGAGAATACTCATCGAATTGAAGGATCCACACCGGTGTGGGTAAATTCACGGCACGGGTAAAAATCGTGTAACTGATGGAAAAGGTGATGAAGAGGAGAAGAAGGCCTGCCATCATCGCCAGGAACGCCAGCAACTTGTCCATGATTTTATCGAGCAAAGCAACCTCCTTCCGTTTCACCTGCGCATCCTTTTGAGATTCTGCATTCAGCCGTTATCCTGGCTCAGATAATTTTCTTAGATTGACTTTCTTTCTCAATAAGATGAATGCCGATAGCCTATCGTGTTCATCCGGGAATGTCATCCCCGGATGAACACGAGTGATTTACTTGGAAACCATTTCCTTGAGTTTAGGACCGTTCTCAGGAGCCTTCTTGATCACGATATCCCATAATGAAGAATAGGCGGCCTCATCGAATTTCCGGGCCTCGGCGGCAGGCAGATCGATGAACTTGATGCCCTGCTTCTTATAAGAGTCAAATCCCTTTTTGATCTGATTTTCCGCCCGGTCCACGGCATAGTGCTCGGCCTGCTCCTGGGTTTGGATCAGGAGTTTCTGAAGGTGCGCGGGAATTTTATCCCACGCCTTCTTGTTGATGAGAATAACGTTTGCCGCGATGTAGAAGGGCTGGTTGACCACATATTTCGTGACCTCATGCCATCCCCAGTCCTCGATCAGGCCGGCCACCCAGACATATCCGTCCGCCAGGCCACGCTCCAGGGCGGTATAGACATCAGGCGGCGGGATAACCAGGGGTTGGGCACCCAACTTTTTCAGGAAATTGATGTGAGTCGGTGAGCACCGGATCTTCAGGCCTGTGAGGTCAGCGCTTTCGATGGGTTTTGTGAGATAGACGATAAACGGCAGTTCGGATCCAATGCGGCCCAGGTAATAGGCATTGACCTTCTCCTGATGGATCTTGTTCATGAGGTCATTGACGCCCTTTGCACGCTCCTCCCAGGGTTTGATCCGGGTCAGGCTAAGCGCATTGCTCTCGGGGACCACAGAGACATAGTAACCGTCTGTGGTGAAGACCATGTCCACCAGACCGTTTCTAAGCGCCTCCACCTGTTCGCGGTTGGGGATCACTTCCGGCCCGCCCGTGTACTGAATCTCCAGTTCTCCGGGGTATTGCTTTTCGACGTTTTCTTTGACCATGTCCAGAAATTTCATAAAATTCTGAACCTCGAACACGGTCTTGGGCCATGCACTGACGGCTTTAATTTTTATTTTTTTGGGAGCGGCCTGACATGTGGCAGAAAAAGAAACCACCAGTAACGCCACAAAAACGATACTCATAACCTGAAGGACTTTCATTTTTTTAAACATTTTTTTCTCCTCCCTCAAAGGATTAAAAAATAATTGATAGAACGACATCCCGCCTAACGTTCAAAAAGCCGGAATCACCTCCTTTTTATGCTTCCTTGTTATTGATCTGAATGGAAATTGATTTCCATGCCAAACCTGTGGCTGACTGTCATGATAACCCGAAACAACCATCATCCCTACTTGGAGAAGGTCATAAAATTCAGGTCCTTTTTCTCACCGTTAACAAATCTCGCCCCCTGCCCTTCTGGTGATTTCCTTCCAATTACGGTCCGCCTCCGCCTGAATGGATCTTATCTCTTCCTCTCCCAGGTGCTTATATCTCCCCTGTAAAGACAGATAAGTTTCCACAGGGAGATTTTTGGAGACGTAATTGACGGTATAGTCGAGGCCGTCCACGATTTCGTACAGGGGAAAGATATTGGTCTCCACGGCGGCCACCGCAGCTTTGGGGCTCATGTGCTCCGCCATCTTCCACCCCGTGGGGCAGGGAGAAAGCAAGTGCAAAAACCGGGTTCCTTTTATTTCTTTGGCCCGTTTGACTTTTCCCATCAGGTCATCGGGAAAGCCGATGGAGGCGGTTGCCGCATAGGGAATGCGGTGGGCGGCCATGATCTCCATGATCTGCTTCTTCCGTCTCGTATTTCCCGTGGGAGAGGTGCCGGTCCAGGCGTATTGCGGTGTGGCGGAACTGACCTGAATTCCCGTGTTCATGTAGGCCTCGTTGTCCATGCAGACGTAGATGAAATCTTCGTTTCTGTCCGCAGCGCCTGACAGGGACTGCAGTCCGATATCAAAGGTGCCCCCATCTCCCGCAAAAGAAAGAACAGGGATATCATCCTTGCCCTGCACCTTCAGGGCATTGGCAATGCCTGCCGCCGTCGGCGCCGCGATTTCAAAGGCAGAATGGAACATGGGCACATTGAAAGCCGCGTTGGGGTAAGGTCCCGAGACCACGGCGACGCATGACGGCACGACGACCACCACGGCGCGTTTCCCCAAGGCCTGGAGAACCATCCGCATGCCCATGGCAAGGCCGCAACCCGGACAGGCCGAGTGCCCGGATCGCATCACTTCTTCAGGACGAATGACTTCTTGCATTTGCATTACTCCTCCTCCGTCATCCAAATGGGCACGTCAGTAGGCTCTTTTCTGTCCAGGGCATCCATGACGACCCTTTCTATGAGGGCGGGATCAACATCAGTACCCGCGATTCCCGCCACATAGCCCTGTACCCTGTGCTGCACAGGGCTGTTGATGAGGGCCGATTTCAATTCGGAACAAAAGATACCCTCACGGCCGAGCGAAATGTTCCTTTCCAGTACGGCAATCTTAGGCACGTGATCGAGCACTTTCCGTAATTCCCGAATTGGAAAAGGTCTGAAAACCCGAATTTTCACCAGTCCGATTTTATAACCTTTTTCACGAAGGCCGGCCAGGGCCAACCTAGCCGTGCTGGTGATGGTTGCAGTCGTCACCAGAACCAGATCCGCGTCCTCGATACCCACGGTCTCGATCAGGCCGTAACCTCTCCCGAAGGTATCGGCAAACTCGAGGTCCGCTTCTTTGATCACTTCCAGGGCATAATCCATGGCCTCCTGGCTCTTGCGGCGATAATCACGATACTGTTTCTGGGTCACGACCGGCATGGCATAACCGGGGTTTTCCAAATCAAAGCGCTTAGGGATATCTACGGGCGGCACAAAACTGTCAACGAGTTTTCGGTCCGGGATATCCACCGGTTCCATGAAATGGGAAATAAAATGGGCCTCGATGACCACCATGACGGGGAGAAGCACTTTTTCCGCCACCCTGTAGGCCTGTATCACCGAATCCAGGGCCTCCTGATTGTCCTCACAATAGATCTGAATCCAACCCGTATCCCGTTGCGAAAGGCTATCCGTCTGATCACTCCAGAAGGCCCAGGGAGCGGCCAGGGTCCTATTGACATTGACCATCACGACCGGCGTCCGGCATCCTGCTGCGAAATGAAGCATCTCGTGCATCAGGGCGAGCCCCTGGGACGATGTGGCCGTAAAGGTCCGTGCACCGGTCAATGAGGCCGAAAGACAGGCCGCCATGGCGGAATGCTCCGACTCCACCCGCATCATGATCCCGCCGAGGGTATCTTCCGCTTCCCACTCAGAGAGCTTTTCATAGATAGGGGTCTGAGGCGTGATGGGGTACGCCGCGACGATTTGGGTCCGACAGAGGCGTACGGCCTCTGCTACCGCATAATTTCCAGTAAGAAATTGTTTCATTTCTTCTCCCTCATGGTCATGACACCTCGCGGGCAGACCGCCGCACACACGGCGCATCCCTTGCAGTGATCCGAATCGGCCTGATAGCCTTCCCGATCCTCCCCGGGGGGCATCATACAAATTTCAGGACAATAAAGGTAACAGCGATCACATTCTATGCACGTTCCACAAAAGAAGCACCGCCCGGCCTGCTGGGCGGCCTCTTCCGGCGTCAGGGGCAGATTGATTTCATCGAAACCTCGAGACCGTTTTTCCGCGTCCACGCGGGGGAGTTCCTCTCGGGGCTGTTGATCCAGAAACAGGGGTTCCAGATCTTCAAATTTGACGACCTTCTTCGAATCCCAATTATCTCGGGGGTGAAATAGGGCATGGATCGAAAAAGTTTTGTCTGAGGACCCCATGCATGCTTTTTTTTCAAGATCTCCGGGCATTTTTCCTTGCGTGTAAAGATGCATGGCCAGTGCAGCCCGCTTGCCCGAGGCAATGGCCTGCACCACGGAGGCAGGACCGCTCACCACGTCCCCTCCGGCGAAAAATCCCTTGACAGAGGTTTCCATGGTCTCGGGATCTGCGGCAAGGGTCTTTCCATATAGAGTTCCGAAAGCATCATTTCCCTCCAAAAAGGCAAGGTCGGGACCCTGACCAATGGCAAGGATCACCCGGTCCGCATCGAGCTTCAGGAGTTTTTCTTCATCATATTGCGGGTTGAACACCCCGTTTTCGTCAAAAACCTTTGTACACTTCTTGAATTCAACACCCGACACTCGCCCTTCTTCCACCAGGATTTTTGTCGGACCCCACCCATTATAAAAAACGACTCCCTCTTCCAGGGCGTCCTCACATTCGATGTCATGGGCGGGCATTTCCTCCCGCTGTTCAAGGCTGGCCAGTTGCACCTCTTCAGCACCCAATCTCCGGGCTGTCAGGGCCGCATCAATGGCCACGTTCCCGCCGCCGATCACGGCGACTTTGCCTGTCAGGTTCTCGAGTTGGCCCCGTCTCATCTTTCCCAAAAATTCGACTCCCAGATGGACTTCTTCGCGGTCGATTTCCGGAATATCCAGGCTCAAATTTTTCGGGGCACCCAGGGCCAAAAAAATTGCCTCGTGGGTCTTTTGAAGCCCTTCCAGCCCGGCGGCATCCATTGGGGTTCCGGTTCGAATATCGATTCCCAGATCCACAATCCGCTTCAGGTCCTTTTCCAGGACCTGCAGAGGCAGACGGTAGAGGGGTATGCCGTACCTTAAAAGACCGCCCAATTCTTTTTCCGCCTCGATGAGGGTGACGGGATGTCCCATTCGTCTCAGGTGATAGGCCGCCGAGAGTCCGGCCGGACCCGATCCCACAATCGCCACCGGATGTCCTTTGCCTTTATCGGTCAAAGAGTCGGGGACGGCATTTCCGTATTCGGAAACCGCTCGCTCTAAGGCCCTGATATGAACCGATCCGTCCCATTCTCCGCGATTGCAATCCGTTTCGCAGTAATGATAACACACCCTGCCGCATACCCCGGGCAAAGGCGTCTCCTCCAGATAGGCGCTCAGCGCAGCATCAAAATCTCCCTGAGAGGCCCTGAAAAGGGCCAGAGGGATATTGTTTCCCGCAGGACAGGCCACCCGACAGGGGGACACTTTTTCCCGAAGCTCGGGAAGGCGATTCCCCCAGTCCCCTGTCTTGAAAGATTCCGTGCTGGACCGGGAGATTGGAATAATCGTTTCCGGATCAATGCAACTCAAATCTCTCATGTCATCTCCCTCCTTCTATTACGGTCAATCCGTCATACCCTTTTTGGACGGTCTCCTTGTTTGCCTCAACCTTGGCAGGTACCATTTCCCCAACGGCTTCTTTCAGATGCTCCAAGGAAACATGCCCTGTAAACCGACAGTAAGCGCCGATCACCGTCGTGTTGATCACGTGACTCAGCCCCGCGGATTCTGCGATTCCCGTGGCATCGATCAGGCCCAGGGTATAATCGGACAAGGCCTCAAACTGACCGGGGTCCGCGTTCGTATTGATCAGGATCTTCGAGCCCGGTGCCATCAACCCCCTGATTTCCTCTTCGTTGATCAGAGTTGTGTCAAAAAAAAGGAGCTCGTCGGGCTTCTTGATATCGCACTTGAGGAGGATCCTTTCTTTGTCCACTCTCAAAAAACTCACAACAGGCGCACCGCGACGTTCGCCACCGAATACCGAGTAACACTGGGGATACATGTCCGCCTTGAAAAATGCCAGCCCCAGCATCTGCGAGGCCATAACCACGCCCTGACCGCCCCTTCCTTGAAATTTGATCTCATTCATTTTCCGCCCTCGATTGCTTCTTTTTTTTCTTTTCTTCAAAGGCGTATCGCCGCACACTACTCTTGACAAAATCCAGGTGCTCCCTTATCGCGGCATCAACGCCCTGTTCATCCTTTGCCTTGATGCATGCAAGGATGCGTCGATGATCTTCAATAGCATGAAGCGCGGTCTCGGGAAGGTAGAGGCTTTCGATACGATACCGCAACATATGCCGCCGAAGCTGTTCACATAATTCCAGGAGCCGCGCGCTGCCGCTGGCGCGAGCAAGGATGTCATGGAATTCCTCATCACGATTCACGAAGGCCTTGGGATCTCCCGTCCTGACCTCCTTTTCTCCCTGTTCAACGCTCTTTTCCAGGCTCCGGAGTTCCTTGAGCGAAATCCGCTTCATGGCCCATCGCGCGGCCAGAATTTCATTGACGGCCCGAATTTCACAGATCTCCTCCACCTCATCCCACTTTATCTCCCTGATCCGGTATCCAACCCGGGGAATGGCCTCAAGGAGTCCTTCCCGTTCCAGCATATGGAGGGCCTCCCGCACAGGGGTCCGAGAGGTCTTGATCTGGCCGGCAAGACGGCTTTCGAAGACCCTCTCCCCCGGAGACATGTCCCCATTCAAAATCATATCCCTGATGGTCTTGTAGATCTTCTCTCGGATGGTCACGGGAGTTTTGATCGATATGTTCAGTTTTGGATCCAATTTATATTTCCCCCGATCATCAGACCTCTACACGTTTCCAGAAGCCCGGCGCAAAAACGTTTGGGAACCGATGCAATCAACAGATCATCATGACTACGGTACCCCAGTTTAACGCCTTCCTGAATCCATGTCAAATGTTCATTTATCACATAGACTCATGATATAGCACCGCTCACGACTTCGGTGATATCCGCAATCTTGATCTTGCCTCTTTCCTCCCGGGGAATGAGGCGTGCCCCTTTTTTCAGGTTATCCTTGCAGGCGGGACAGCCCGACACAATCATTTCCGCACCGACCTCAAGGGCGTCCCGGACCCGCCTGGTCGCCATGTCCCGGGCCAACTCGGGATGATACGCCTGAAGATTCCCCCCACCCCCGCAACACCTGGCATCCAGTCGATTCAGGGACATCTCCACAAGCTCGATGCCGGGGATATTTTTAAGAATATTTCTGGGTTCCTCGAAAATCTCGCATGCCCGACCCAGATCACAGGGGTCATGGTAAGTAATTTTTCTCTCCCGGTTCCCCTTTGGTTCCAACCTTCCCTCTCGAATCAGTTTGTCCAGGTACTGCACCGTGTGATAGATCGATATTCCGAGACTCTCGATCTCCGGATAGAGGGTCTTAAATGTTTTGTAGCATCCCGCACAGGGTGTCACCAGTTCACGGGCCCCTGTCGCTTTTATCTTCTCCATCAGTTTCTCTGCGTGGGGTTCAAATTCATCAGACCCGATAAGAAACAAAGGAAACCCACAGCAACTTTCCTTTGTGGCCAGGGTGGTGTAGTCCACCTCGGCAGAATCCAGGGTTTTGACGAGACTCGGCACAATTTTCATGTCCAGATAACTGGGCAGGCAACCCATAAAAACCAGGGTTTCGGCCTTCTCTTTGAACTGCCCTTCCTGCAGTTCTTCCTTGAGTGACGGGGGATAGACCTCGATTCTCTCAGCCTCTTCCGCGCCGTAGACATTACCTGTTCTGCATATATTGTCTCTGATCCCGAGTAGACCGTCAGGAGCGAAACCCTGCGCATAAAGCCCGCGGCGAACCTCTTCCACGATCTCTGCCGTCTTGATATGCCGTGGACAGGAACGGGTGCAGGCCCGACAGGTGGTGCAGGTATAAAAGGTTTCGGCCAAGTCCCGGGAAGGCTCTATGAATCCTTCCATGACCTCTTGCAGCAGGAGCATCTTGCCCCTTGTATTATAAGCCGGCCTGAGCGTCACGCCGAATACGGGGCACTCCGCCTGGCAGAACCCGCAACTCGTACACTTCAGGATTTCTTCACGGTACTTGCCCAGGAAGTCTCTTGACTTTTCCATTTATGACTCCAGCCCCATTTTTCCGGGGTTGAGAATGTTGTCCGGGTCGAATAGTTTTTTGATGGCACGCATCATATCCATGGCCGCAGGATCATGCTCCAGGCCCATAAACGAGGCCTTGGCCAACCCTATCCCGTGCTCGCCGCTCAGGGTGCCGCCCAACTCACAGGCCAGCCCAAAAAGTTCGGCCGATGCCTTCTCGACCTGTTCAACCTCTTCCGGGTGACTCCCGTCATACATGAAATGGGGATGCAGGTTGCCGTCCCCTGCATGCCCGAAATTAATAATCTCGACAACATATTTTTCCGCAATGCGTTCAATGCCGCGAATCAGGTCGGTCAGTCTTGAGATTGGAACGGTGACATCTTCAACGAGAAAATCGGGCCTGAGCCCGACGAGTATGCCTCCCATGGATCGGCGGGCCTGCCAGAGTTCTTCCGCCTCCTCGGCAGAGGCCGCCTTCTTGATCTCCAAGGCACGGTTTTCTTTAAAGACATCAAGCACCTTCTCCATCTGAAAGTCTGTCTCGGCCCTGGTATAACCGTCCGTCTCGACGAGGATCATGGCCTCGGCCCTTGGGAGATCAAGGCCTGCCTGTTCGATGAGGAGGTTGATGATGTTCCGGTCCAGCAACTCACACACACTGGGGATAATACCCGAATGCATAATTTCACTGACGGCTTTTCCGGCCTGCTCCAGCTTCTCGAAAGAGCCTACCGCGGTCGTCGTGGCCGTCGGTTGGGGGTCGATCTTGAGAGTGATCTCGGTGATCACTCCCAGTGTCCCTTCAGAGCCTACGAAGAGCTTTGTCATGTCATAACCCGAAACCGACTTCATACAATTGGAACCTGTCCTCATCACCCGGCCGTCGGGAAGCACGACTTCAAGTGCAAGGACATAATCCTTTGTGGTGCCGTATTTGGCCCCCTTGAGTCCCCCGGCATTTGTAGAGACATTTCCACCTAGCGTAGCGACCTTTCCCGAGGCCGGATCAGGTGGAAAGAAGAAACCGTAAGGCCCCAGGGCATCCTGAAGCGCGGCGTAGACGACCCCTGGTTGAACGATAGCCAGACGATCCTCAATACTGATCCGCAGGATCCTGTTCATCCGCAGCAGGTCCAAGACAACCCCGCCTTCCTTGGGAACGGCCATGCCCGTTGCCCCTGTTCCGGCTCCCCGGGGGACAACCGGTGTTTTCTTCCTTCCTGCAAGCTTGAGGATCTCGGATATCTGCTCTGTGGTCGTGGGCCAGACGGCCATATCAGGACGAAACCGATATCCGGAAAAATCATAGGAATAACTCACCAGGTCCATCAGGGCATCGCTTGCATTTTGCTCACCGACAATCCCGGTGAGCTGATTTTTCACACTCTGATCCATCCTGTCCCCCCGATCAAATTGAGAGTGGAAGTTATAATTTTTTAAATTCACGTTTACGACAACACCCTGACCTCAGAAATCATAGTCTCCCGGAACGAAAAGCAGCCACATACCCTGTCGGCATTTCCCGATCCATAAGGTCGACGGCCCCTCCGTGACACGGATCACGCGAAATTTCGCTGCAAGATCCTTTATGGTGAGGGACTTGATATCAAAAAAAAGAATGCATGAGCCCCTTCTAATGCATCAACAAACCCGGCAAAAATAGCGCTATCTGTGGAAAGAAAAGGAGGATCAGGTTGCAGACGAGCAGCGCCAGGAGCAAGGGTAAGACGCCCTTGAAGATGGTTTCAAGTTCGACATCCTTGGCAATCCCATAGACCACATAGACGTTTATCCCCACAGGCGGCGTAATGACGCCCATCTCCGTGATCAGCACGATGACCACTCCGAACCAGATCGGATCGAATCCGAGAGCCGTCGCCACGGGAAAAAAGATGGGCACGGTGAGCATGACCATGGCCAGCGCATCCATGAAGCACCCACCGATAAGATACACAAGAACGATGACTCCCATAACGGCGTATGTGGGCAGGGGAAGGCCTCCTACCCAGTCGGCCAGGGCATAGGGCACCCTTGTCACGGCCATGAAATGCCCAAAAATGACGGCTCCCGTGACGATCGTCAGGACCATACAACTGGTACGGGTGGTATCGGCGATGGACTGAACAAAACCTTTCCATGTGATCTGCTTCCTAATTAGAGCGATGACCAGTGTCAGAAAGGCGCCCGCAGCCGCGGCCTCGGTGGGAGTGAAGATGCCGATAAAAATCCCGCCCATAACCAGGACAAAGAGAATGAGGGTTTCAAAAACACCGCTCAATGCCTTGATCTTCTCCCTCATATTGGACCTTGGTCCCGCGGGGGCGATCGACGGATTCCTCAACACCTGAATATAGATGGTCAAAAGGAACAGGGTAGCCAGCAGTATCCCGGGCAGGATACCCGCGGCAAAGAGTTTCCCGATGGACTGCTCGGTTAGGATTCCGTAAACAATGAATACGACGCTGGGCGGAATCAGGATACCAAGACTCCCACCGGCCGCAACCGTGCCGGTTGCCAGCCCCATGTCATAACCGAATCGTTTCATCTCGGGAAGGGTGACCGTCGCCATGGTGGCGGCTGTTGCATTTGTTGAACCGGATATGGCGGAAAACCCGGCACAAGCCCCAATCGTTGCCATGGCAAGTCCACCCCGCCGGTGTCCAAAAAGGATGTAGGCGGAATCATAAAGCCTTTTACTGATTCCAGAATGAAAGGCCAGCTGCCCCATGAAGACAAAGAGAGGCACGACCGTCATGCCGTATGAAGAGAAAACGCCATAAAAATCATTGGCGACGAGACTCAAACCGGCACTGGGATTGACCACATAACTGAACCCCAGGAATCCGATAAAGCCCATGACAAAGGCCACGGGCATTTTGGAGAAGAGCAGGACAAGTAGACAGACGATACCTAATATTCCAATCGTTGAGAGACTCATTTGCCATACACCTCTTTGATACTTTTTAACAGATCCGAAAGAAGAATCAGCGTAATGGCGGCAGCCCCGACGGCTATGCCATAGACGAACGGATAAAGAGGGATCTTCAAGGCGAGGCTTACCTCCTTTGTGACCCTGAGTTCGTTCCCATAGAGCACAGATTGCCAGGAAACGATAAAGAAAAAGATGACACTGAGAGAATTAGTGAAAGTAGCAATGATGCCCTGAATTCTTTTAGGGAAGTATCGAACGATTAGACTCACCGCTACATGAGCCCCTTCCCTGCATGTGTGGGCGAGGGCAAAGGCGGCGGCCACGGAACCCATCAGGCAAACCACTTCATAAGTTCCCGGAATGCCCAACCTAAAATATCGCAGAGAGACGTCACCACAAGTGATGAGCATCATAGTGACAATGGCGGCGCCTGCAACCCAATAAAGCTTCCGGGCGATATAAGTACTCATTTTTTCCAAGAAGTTCATCATTAAGATCCTTCTATAGATAGAGAAAACCATTGGAAGAGTTGATCGACTGCCCCTTGAGAGGCAGCCGAATTTCATCTAGTCGCTAAACTTCTTCATGAGTTCCTTGATCTTTTGAACATATTCAGCCCCGTTGGGGGTATCGGCGATGTATTTGTCAATGATAGGCTGAACGGCCTTCTTCCACTTCGCTTTTTCCTCCTCAGGCAGTTCGATGAATGAACTGCCTTGCGCCTTGGCATAGGCGATACCTTCTTCATCGATGCTGTCCCAAACCTTTCCATGCTTATCGGTCCATTTGGGGCCTAGGTTCTCGAAGATCTTCTTGACGTCTTCGGGGAGTGATTTCCACTTTTTCAGGTTCATGACCACGTATTCAACGTTGGTGTAGCCAATACACTGGGAATTTGTGATATTGCCCGTCACTTCTGCGAGTTTCCATCCTTTCTGGACTTCAACCGGACTGAGAATCCCCTCCACGACGCCTTTTTGGAGGGCCTCATAGCTTTCACTCATGGGCATGGGCACAGGAATCGCCCCCAGGACTTCGAGAACCTCGGTCACAGCACCTGGAGCCCTGATCTTCATACCTTTGAGGTCTTCGAGATTCCGCACCGGTTTCTTGGTTTGAAGCATGGCAGGGCCGTGTGCGTGGAGGTAGATGACCTTGACGTCCTGGAGTTCTTTTGGATTGACGATCCTGCCAAATTCAGCGGCCACCCGACTTGCGACCATGCCGCTCGGATACCCCATGGGCAGATCCACGGCCGACATGACCGGGAAACGTCCCCTTGTATAGGCGAAAACCGAGAGGGCCATGTCCGCGATGCCCTTGACCACACCACTGTAGGCCTGATTCGGTTTCACCAGAGTGCTTCCGGGGAAGCAGGTGATCTTTACTTTTCCGTTGCTTTGCTTCTCGACAGCCTTCGCAAAGTCCATTGCGGCTTTTGCGTGGGCATGTGTAGGTGGAAAAAAGATGCTGAATGTGAGATTAACATTTGAGGCATGGGCTGAGGGTATGCCTATGGGTAGAAATGCAACAGTGATGCCTGCAATCAAAAGACACAAAAAAAACCTCTTCATTATGGATTTCCTCCTGGAATGTTAAAGTTGAATAAAATCCTCACCGAACGCCGTCAGATATAAGTGATCTCACCCCCTTTCACTTGCCATCATTTATATGGACGAACCAAACGGAAATTGCACACAAAAGGATAGACGTATGTTTTTGAAAAAGCTTCCTTATGTCCGATGATTTGTCATCCATTAGGCTAAACGCCCCGCACATCTATCACTCAAAATTTTCATGCCCTGGGACAATTGCACACAGTACCCCAATTATATTTAAAAAAATTTTTATTTTAATTTTACAAAATTGGAAGTGAAGCCATCCTGCAAACATTAACAAATGCCTATAGCAATAGCTGCGCCAACAAATCTCAGGATGAATTTTCGCTGAAAGCTACTGAAAAAATACATAATATTTAAAAGCCGGCGATATGCTCAATGTCCGGAGCAGCTTGAAGTCCTGTCGGCTATTTTAACAGACTGTAAAGGAAACCATTGAAATTGAAAAATACTCAATGGGCTTATGAGCAGGCGCACTTTGTTTTCTTTCGGACACTTTTTGGATCCCGCAATGTAATAGCGCTTGGATCCGATATCCGCTTCCCAATTGCATTATCATATATGGAAATTAGAACAGGCTGGAGCAAGTGAGCGGCACTGGAAAAGACTTCACAAATCATAGGGGGTATAAGCAAAAAAAAACCATGGAGCCAGCCGAACCCGGATAAGCAGGTTTCGATTCAGCTACCTCCATGGAAGTTGTCTATTCTTCTTCGATTTTTGCCGCCAACACAGCGGGAACCTGAAAGATATTCTACCACCAAAGACTATCGCTCTGAAAAGGAAATTAAGCGCGGTTTCAGGAACGACCTTTCCCGCCATCATCTACATCATATCCTTATCGCTCTCCTTGATGGCCCGGTCGATCTCGGCCTGGAGCTGCGGGGGAAGCCCCGGGATATCCACATTCAGGAATCCCCGGACAATGGTGGATGTGGCCTCACCCTCATTCAGGCCCCGGGACATGAGATAGGCAATCTCTTCCTGGGCAATCTTCCCGACGGCCGCCTCGTGGGACATCTCCACACCGTCCGCATGGCCCTCCAGTTCCGGGATGGCATGGATCACGCCCCCGTTCAAAAGCAGCCCCTTGCATTCCAGGTGGGCCTTGATCCCGGGGACTTCACCGATGAGATGACCCCGGTTGATGACCTTTGCGCCGTTGCTGATGGTCCGGGCAATGATTTCGGCGCGGTTGCCCTTGTGCTTGAGATAGATCCTGCCGCCCAGATCGAGTTCGGAGCCGGGGCTACCTACAATAATACTGTAAAACCGCGCCACGGCATCCTCCCCCACCAGATAAGTTGTGGGATACATCTGTACGGACCGGACCGGCTTCATAGAGATGTAATTGCTCAGGAAAAGCCCGCCCTCTTCCACCTGCGCCACGGTCCGGGGACGAACCACCATATCCTCGGCCCAGTTGTGAATCATGGTAAAGGTCACCTTGGCGTTCTTTTTGATATAGAATTCCGAAACCCCCACATGAAGGCCCCGGTTCATGTGGGGCGATGTAGCGCATCCCGTAATCACATGGAGCTCCGAGCCCTCTTCCGCAATAATGATATTGTGGACGTTCTGTTGAAGCCCTTCCTTGTCAATATACAGACAGGCCTGGATCGGATAGACGGACTTGCTCCCCGGCATGGCCCGGATCACGTAGCCATCATGGAGCCCCAGTTCAGCCGCGGCCGTGTACTTATCCGTGTCCACGGAGGCAAGATTCCAGTAATAATCCCCGATCCAGTCGTATTTTTCCAGGGCCTGCTTGATAGAAATCACCTCGATGCCGTCCTGAGGGGCATGGCAGTGAATGACGGAGGTGTCCATTTGGAAAAAGGTGCCGCCCCGCCCCTGTTTGGTCACATCCAGACCGGCCATGATGAGGTGTTTCTGCTCCGCCTCGGGGATGGTGCAGAGATCTTCATCTGCCATGTAGGAATGAGGCACAGACGCCTCGTCGAATTCATCGAGATTAACATCCGCACCGATAACGGCCTTTTTGTCTTTCGCCTGAAGCGCTTTTTCTTTTAATTGATCCCGGTTATACATCTCACACACTCCTGATATCCCGATTCACCCACGCAGCTTAAGATCTCCCGCGGGTTGTTGACGCAACTCAGCATGCCGTCAAAAAGCACCTGTCCCTTGTCCGCCGTCACATAATCCAAAATATACCCTGTATGGGTGATAATCAGCCCCATCTTTTTTCTTTCGAGTTTCTTCTGCATCCTGGATTTGGAGTGGTTAACCCGGCCGTTCCTCTGCAGAAGCAAGGCAATCGACTTTCCCACCAGGGAGATATTCTCCATATCCACGCCCGATTCAGGCTCATCAAAGAGCATGAGATCCGGATCCTGGGCCATCAACTGAAGGAGTTCCGAACGCTTGATCTCACCCCCCGAGAACCCGGCATTCACATCCCGATCCAGGAAATCCCGAAAATTGACGGCATCGGCCAGTTCCTCTTCATCCACTTGCTCTTTCCCGCAAATCCGGACCATCTGCCGGGTCTTGAGTCCGTTGATCGTTGGAGGACGCTGGTAAGACATGCCGATACCCAATTCGGCCCGTTCATCAATGGGCATATAAGTGATATCCTCTCCCTTGAACCGGATACTCCCGGACACTACCTTGTACTGGGGATATCCCATGATGGTCATCAGGAGGGACGTCTTTCCCGATCCGTTCGGTCCGAAAAGGATATGGGTCTCTCCCTGCAGGATCTCCAGATTGATCTGTTTCAGGATGATCTTATCCTCAAGTTGAACTTTAAGATTTTCGATGAGTAACATGATTTCTCTCCTTTTTCTAAAAAGCCACGGGTTCACGCCTTCAAAAAGCAAGAGCCCAAAAGGAAGAATGGCGCCCTCGGCGCCATATCATTCGATTACCGCTCTTCGTGTCTCGTGGCTCGCCCTGATTCAATAACCAGGGAAAACGCAGATATACCGTAACATCATTTTGCCCCGTGTCCTGAATATCCCCGGGAAGGGTCGATCAGGTCAGGTAGGGTCCCCACTGTCTGGCCGTATCGGCGATATAGCCCTCGGGAACGTCCTTCATGATCCGGTTATGGCCGGGCAGCAGGATGTCCACATCCAATTTCGCCAATCGCATCAGGGAGGCCTTCAGGGCGGAGGCGTCAGCCTCATGGAGATCAAACCGCCCGATGGCATAGTCGGAATAGACCGTGTCGCCGGGAACCAGGACCCTATTGGCCGGATCATAGAGTGCGATCGATCCTGCAGAATGCCCCGGGATGTGGAGAGTTTCCCAGACCATATCTCCTATCTCCAGCACGTCCCCGTCCTGCAGCCTGCGGTCCACCGTAAAAGTGAAATCGCCGGGTTTAAGCTGATACTGTGTCACCACCATGTTCTTGAACATGTCCATGCCGTAAACGGTCCGATCATCTCCGCTTTCGAGGGGACCTGCTTCAATGTCATGGACCCATAACTCCAGCCAGGGCATTTTCTCCCTGATTTCAGACAGACATCCGATATGATCCAGATGGGTATGGGTCATGATGACCCGTTTGACGTCCTCCAGTTCGAGGCCAAGGTCCCGTATACTTTGTATCTTGTAATCCCCTTTCCCCATCAGGCCGGCATCAATCATGCTCAGATCCTTTGAGCCGGGCTTTCCAAGAATATAGACATGGGCATCGGGGATGAATTCGTCCTGCCCCTGTATAAAATAAACGCCTTCTGCGACTTGCGGCATGATTCACTCCTTGTAAAAGATTTTGGCTGCGTGGATACCCTTTGAAATCGATTTTTTCACGCCATGAAACGAAGCCGTAAAGTATACACTAATAAAGCACTATATTCAAGTCGGAATTCCCTTTTCATCCCAGCCACGAAGCCGATAGTAGTCTTTGACAAGAAATGTAATCTCCTCCGGGGTGATCCTTTGCCCGTCCTCCAGGGATTCCTTGAAAAATCTTTCAGGCAAACGGTCATCCTCCATGCTCAACCCTTCCCGGAGATTAAAGCGCCGTGTATTGTCCGTAACCCGCCCGGCCAGGGCCTGAAGGTCTTTTCTTTCCATCTGCAGACCTGTGGTTAATCCAATCACCTTTCCCAGTTCTTCCCAGGGGTAAAAATCCCGGTAGAACCGGCACAGGATCAGGCAATCAAACAGGGTGCATCGGTCCTCAAAATCCAGAAGGAGTTCAGCCTTTCCCTCCATCTGATCCGAATCGATCAGTCCCCCCAGTTCGGCCTTGTAAAACGTCGTTCTCAGGTGGCAGGCCCCGCGGTCGCTTATGGCGTAGGCCAGACCCATGCCCTTGAGGCGCCTGGGGTCATAGCCCGCAGGCTCCATGCCCTTGACATGAACCGCGATGTCTTCCAACCCCAGTTCCGCACTGGCGGTCCGGATGCCCTCGGCCAGAAGGTCGCCGATCCCTTCACGCCTCGCGATCTTTCCGAGCAGATCGGCGACCTGGTCGGGTTGTCCATAGTCCAGCTTGTCTTTGATTTTTCCCCGTATCGAGGCCTCGACGGCAAATGCTGCAAGATTACCGGCCGTGATGGTGTCCAATCCGAGGCGATCGCAGACATCGTTGAGAAATAAAATTTCCTCGATGGAATCAATCATGCACAGACCGCCGAATGCGTAAATGGTTTCATATTCAGGCCCCTCCACCACCAGTCCACGGTGCCTCCCCTCCAGGACTTCACTGTGCTTGCCGCAGGCCAGAAAGCATGTCCTGCAGGCCCTGGGGCGGACCCGGCAACGTTCGAGAAGGCTTTCGGCGCTGATCTTTTCCCATTGGTCGTATTTTCCCCGGGACCAGTATCGTGTGGGAAAGGCCCCGATGTTGTTGAGCACGGCCACCATCATCGGTGTGCCCTGATTTCGATAGATCTGCCTGGCCGGATGATCCTTCAGGTTTTTGATCATGTCTCTTGCATAGGCCCGGGCCCCTTCAGGATCATCAATGGAACGATGTCTGTCGCCGTAAAAGGCGATCCCCTTGATGCCCTTGGCCCCCAGGACGGCCCCCATGCCGTTTCGGCCGGCGGAGCGCCAGTAATCGTTTTCCACCACGGCAAAGCGCACGCGTTTTTCTCCCGCCGGACCGATCACCATCACCCCGGCATCTTTCCTTCCGATCCTTCCTTTGATCGCGTCCTCCGCCGCGTAGGTCTCCATGCCCCACAGGTCCCGGGCATCGTGAAATCGGACGTCTTCGTCCGAAATCTCAATCCAGAGGGGATCCTTCGCTTCCCCCTTGAACAATACCGCATCATACCCCGTGCGACTCGCAGGAATCGCCATTCGCCCACCGGAGTATGACTCTCCGTAACCGCCCGTGAGGGGCGACTTGCTGAACAGACCGTGGCGGCAGGTCCCCTGAAGCGGACTGTCCGTCACCGGTCCGAGCGCAAGGATGATATGGTTTTCCGGACCAAACGGATCCACCCCGGCCGGGTTCCTTTCAAGAAGCAAATGCGTCGCCAGCCCCTTACCTCCAAGATTTTGATCGAAGACGCGGTCATCCAGCGACTCCACCTCTGTTTTTCGACTGGAGACATCGACTGTCAGAATACGTCCGAAAAAACCCTTCATGGCCCTTGTCCTCCCTCTTCATCATGGTCCTGTGTTTTTTTTGATTATGACACAAAAGTCTTAAGGGATTCAAGGGAGCCCTGAGGCCCCCGATCTAAAGTCGATGCATGATCTGCTGCGGTGAATTCATGCCGAGGCCGCTGTTTGACATTTTTTCCGCAGACCTTATAATGTGGCTATCATTATTCCCTTTAAAAGCGGGAATAATTTATGACACGCAATCCAATCATTCGAGGGGCTTATTGTTATGGCAATACCGGTTGAAAGTGAAGGCATGCATTACGAAGGGGACTGTATCCGACCGCCAAGCGAAGCTCAAAGCATCCTCCTCCAGGTCACGGTGGGGTGTTCCCACAACAAATGTACCTTCTGCGGGACATACAAAAATAAGCGCTTCAGGATCAAAGATAACGATACGATCCTGGGTGATATCCTGTTCGCTTCAAAATATATGAAACGGCAGGACAAGGTTTTCCTCATGGACGGGGACGCCCTGATCATACCCCAGAAAAGACTCATGTGGATCCTCGAACGAATCAAGGAGCACCTGCCCTGGGTGAGACGGGTCGGGTCTTACGCAAATGTCAAGGGGATCAAGATGAAGACCCCGGAAGAGCTGATCGAGCTGAGAGAGAACGGACTGGGGATTCTTTTTCTCGGAGTCGAGAGCGGCGACGACGATGTCCGAAAACAGATTCATAAAGGATCCACCGCGCGGACCTGCATAGAAATGGGCCAAAAAGTCAAGGCGGCGGGCCTCATACTGTCCGTCACCGTCCTTCTCGGAATCGCCGGTCGCGAAAATTCCTTGAAACACGCCAAGGCCACAGGAAAACTTCTGAGTGAGATGGATCCCAATTATGTGGGCGCCTTGACGGTGATGCTCTATCCCGGAACTACACTTTATGACGAATACCGCAAAGGAGAGTTTCAGCTCCCAAGCGAACCCGAACTCCTTGCTGAACTCCGGGAAATGATAGCACACACAGATTTGACCAAAGGTCTCTTTTTCTCAAATCATGCTTCCAATTACCTTCCCGTCAAGGCCCGGTTGCCCAAAGGCAAACAGGAAGCCCTGGACATGATAGACAGCGCCCTGCGCGGAGAAGTCGGGCTCAGACCGGAATGGATGCGGGCGCTCTAGCAAGAAATCCGGGTAACTACTCAGCTGGATAGACTGCAGGCATTTAGGCTGTGAGGTACCGCAGGAAGGAAGCATGCGTGATCATACGAAACTCAGAGCGTTTGAATTGGCTGGGGAGTTGCACTACCGGCTTGGCCTGTCAAAACGCCTGGGGTATCCTTATGAACGTGAAATTTCCAGCTGTGAATCAAAAATTGTGGAAGCCGAGAAGGTCTTGGACGCCCTGCTCGATCAATGCGCGGATAGCAAAGGGTTCGGAAACTAATAGCCTTTAGCCTACAGCCTAAACAACCTGAACAGTTACGCATCCGGTACCCGGGGAAAAATTTTTGTGGCCGAGCTGACAGAAAGCAAATGCATTCTTCGCTTTACGAAAAGCAATAAACGCACAGAATTTGAAGATGACATTATCAGGGAATCCCGACTGTCAATACGCCTCGACGGTCAGGATTTTCTGCAAGTCGTCTTTTCTCCATCCATGATCGAAGAATACGTGCTGGGGTTTCTTCTGACTCGGGGACTGATATCCAAAATCGAGGATTTAAACTCCCTCACGATTAAAAGGAATAAGGTTCTCATCGAGAGAGTACCGGAAATCAGGAACCGGATCAATCTTCCGAGCCTCTTGGAATCCACGGGCACAAAGAATATCGACCTTGAAAAGTCCGGCCGGGACTCCCTCAAAATCCCTGACACCATGCTGAAAGTGCCGCCGGGTGTGTTGATCGAGGGGGTTGGACGCCTCTCAAAGATGCCCCTCTACAACCGGACCGGGGGCACCCATTGTGCCATTCTCTTTTCCCCGGAAGGCGATGCCATTGTATCGGCAGAGGATATCGGAAGACACAACTCCATGGACAAAGCCATCGGCGGCGGCCTGAAAAAAGGCATCGATTTTTCCAGTGCCTGGCTCGCCGTGTCCGGTCGCCTGCCTGCTGATATGGTTTTCAAGGCCGTCGTGGTGGGCATCCCTCTCATCGCCTCTGTTTCCGCTCCGACATTGGCCGGGGTTGCCACCGGGGAGCGGGCCGGTGTAACGGTCGTCGGGTTTACCAGGGGGGGACGCTTCAATTGTTATTGTTGCCCCGAAAAGATTGATTGACCCTCCCCGTTAGGACAAATACATCTCCGGCATCCTGGCAGGATAACAGGATCGGCAGGATTAGATGTAGTTTTTATTTTTTCACGAACCGGATCCGACAAACCCTGCAGCATTTGTCCCCGGCGTTTCCGACCTGCGCTGTCATTGAGTATTTGACAATCCACGACACTCCTTCTATACTCCGAATCCAAGCCTGAGACAAAAGAGTTCGACCTTAAAAGACTTTCAAACCCAACCCATTCTGCTTTCCAATCCGGAAAAACCAGGAGGCTCCTTTTAAGCAATTTTATTGATTGCAATGGAGGAAAAGATGGAACTCAAACCCAGATGCTCTGAGAAAATCGTCCATTTGATCGAAAAGGGCGTGGACATCCCCAATCCCTTGACGCTTGACATCGGCGACGAAGTAAAGACTGACCAAATTTCAGGTCAGGGTGTCAGGATATACCCGGGATGTCGCATCTATGGCGAGGATACGGTCATCTCGGCCGGGGCCCAGATCGGCTACGAGGGTCCGGTCACTGTTGAAAACTGTCAACTCGGCCCCAATGTCGAGCTCAAACACGGGTATTTCAAGAAGGCGGTCTTCCTGGAAAAAGCAAGCATGTCTCTGGGCGCCCATGTCCGCGAGGGCTGCATTTTGGAGGAACAGGCCAACGGCGCACACTGCGTCGGCCTGAAGCAAACGATTCTTTTTCCTTTCGTGACCCTGGGCAGTCTCATCAATTTCTGCGACTGTCTGATGGCAGGGGGGACCAGCCGCAAGGACCACAGTGAAGTGGGGAGTTCTTACATCCACTTCAATTTCACGCCCGACAGCGACAAAACCACCCCGTCGCTCATCGGCGACGTTCCCCGAGGCGTCATGCTCAACCGGCCCCCCATCTTTCTGGGCGGTCAGGGCGGCATCGTGGGACCGGTGCGCATGGGTTTCGGCAACGTGGTTGCGGCAGGCACCATCCTTCGAAACGATGTCACTGAGGACGACAAGCTCATTATCGGAAAATCCCATCGCGGCAGGGTGATCGATTTTGTTTCGGGAAATTATCCGGGCCTCCCCCGTATCTTGGCGAACAACATCATCTACCTGTCCAATCTTACGGCGCTGGAGCAATGGTATATCCATGTGCGAAAGCCCTTCTTCGACTCACAGGAATTCGGCGAGCTGATCCATGCCGGCCTGCTCGACAAGGTGTCTCTGGCGAAGAAAGAACGCCTCAAACGGCTCGAAGCCATGGCCGGCAAGATGCCCCGGTCCCCTGAAGGCCGGGATCAGGGCCGCTCCGGCACAGCTAAAGTCCAATTCCGGGACCACATACAACAGGTCTCCGAGCTATTCAACAGTGACCCGGCATCCGGAACGGCTGTCGGCGAGCGCGGCCGCTTTCTCGATGCCTTTTTCACGCACCGTGAAAACCATGATGGCAGTTATATCGAGGTCATTCAAGGCCTGCCCGAATCCTTGTCGAAGGAGGGCACCCATTGGCTCGACCAGGTCGTCGAAGAACTCTGCCGTCAGGTGAAAACAATTTTACCTGCACTGCCCCTTTTAAAAAGTTGATCTGACAGTCCAGGTTCAGGGGTCCAGAGATTCAAATGTTCTGAGTTCAAGGGTTCAGGGGTCGGAGGGCTCTTAAAAATGAAAATAAGGAATTACAAAATTCCTATCAATAAGGAGGCGCATCCATGGGCAAACTATTCGGTACAGACGGCATCAGAGGGGAAGCAAACCGCTATCCGATGGATTCTGCCATCGCATTTTCAATCGGTCAGGCTGTCGCAAAAATATTCAAAAAACCCGAGCACAAGACCCGTGTGATCATCGGTAAGGACACCCGTATCTCCGGGTATATGCTGGAAAGCTCCCTCGAGGCGGGAATCAGCTCCATGGGAGGCATCTCCTACCTGGTCCGCGTCATGCCCACCCCCGGCATCGCCTTCATCGCGGAAAGTATGCGCGCCGATGCGGGCATTGTGATTTCGGCCTCCCATAACCCGTATCAGGACAACGGCATCAAGATTTTCTCAGGCAGTGGCTACAAGCTGTCCGATGAACAGGAAGAGGAGATTGAAGGCCTCATGCTGAGCGGCAAACTGCCCGAGATGGTGCCCCACGCCATGGATATGGGTCGATCCTACCGCATGGAGGATGCACCCGGGCGGTATATTGTTTTTCTGAAAAACACCTTTCCCCGCGATCTGTCCATGGAAGGCATGAAAATCGTTCTTGACACGGCCAACGGTGCCACTTATAGGGTAGCTCCCTCTGTCTTCACAGAACTGGGCGCCGATATCTCGGTCATTCATAATCGACCGAACGGGATCAATATCAATGACCAGTGCGGTTCCCAACATATTGGAGACCTCCGAAAAAAGGTCCTGGAAACGGGGGCGGCCGTCGGACTGGCCTTTGACGGAGACGGCGACCGATTGATCGCGGTCGACGAGAAGGGAAACGAGATCACAGGTGATCAAATAATGATCATTTGCGCCAAAATCCTCAAGGAGGAGGGTAAACTAAGGAACGACCTCCTGGTCAGCACCGTCATGAGTAATCTGGGTCTGACGGTGGCCTGCAGGAAATACGGCTTTAAGCACCATGCCTCCAAAGTGGGGGATCGCTATGTGCTGGAGGACATGCAGAGACTCGGTGCGGTGATCGGAGGGGAAGACTCGGGACACATGATTTTCCTGGATCACCACACCACCGGCGACGGAATCCTCACCGCCATGCAGCTCGTCGCTGCGATGCTCAAAGAGGGCAAACCCCTTTCCGAGTTAGCCACCCTCATGGACGTCTATCCCCAAAAACTGATCAACGTGGATGTAAAAAGCAAACCGGAGATCTCCACCGTACCGGAGTTGGTTGAAGAGATCAAACGGGTCGAAGCGGAACTCGGAGACCAGGGCCGTGTGCTGGTGCGTTATTCCGGGACCCAGAACATGTGCCGTGTCATGGTAGAAGGCCCGAGTGATGATGTGACTGCGAAATATTGTCAGGTGATCGCCGATGCCGTCAAGAAGGCCATCGGCTGATTATATGAATCATTGGATATTCTGACACCAACTTACCCCAGGAGATTTTGATCATGCCAATAGAAGTTGTGATAACAAAAGATTTCAAGCACATGAGCGAAGTGGCGGGGGACATCGTCAAAAAGGAGATGAAACAGACCCTGCGAAAAAAAGAGGAATTTGTCCTTGGGTTGGCCACGGGACATTCACCGACCGGTCTTTACAAGCATCTGGCCGGAGCGGCCAATAAAGGCGAATTTGACAGCGGACGAATTCGAAGTTTCAATCTCGACGAGTACGTGGGACTTCCCGGGACAAATGTACAGCATAGAGTGATGCATTCGGAAAGCTACTGCTATTTTATGATCCAGGAATTCTTCGGACTCCTCGACAGTAAATTCATCGAAACCAATGTGCCCTGCGGTTCCCTCATCGACCAAAAAAAACTTATGAGGGAACTCAAGGCCCATCCCGAGGATTGGCGCGAGGCGGGAAGCGATGCCGGCAGGTCGGTGGTCATAAAACCCCGGGCTTCATCCGACTACCTGGCCTGGGTCCGAAAAGAGGTTCTGGACGGTTACGCCCGGCAGATCAGAAAGGCCGGAGGCATTGATCTGCAAATCATCGGCGTGGGTGGGCGCGGGCATGTGGGCTTTCACGAGTCGGGGATCCCCTTCAAGGGCAGCAAGGTGATGCTGGTAAAGTTGGATGACAATACGGTATGCAACGCCGTAGAAGACGGTCATTTCTGCTCCGAAAAAGACTCTCCGCGCTATGCCGTCACGATGGGCGCTGAATTGATTTACCAGGCAAAAACCGTGGTGCTCCTGGCCAACGGTGAACGAAAAGTCGACCCGGTGACCGAATCACTTCTGGGTGATCCCTCCCCGGATGTCCCTATTTCCTACGGCCAGAATTTTTCGGACAAAGAAGAGAACCTGATCTATGTCCTGGACAAAATCATTGGTCGCAAACTGCTTGATAACAAAAAAGCCCTAAGGTTGAAAAAGATAAAAATTCAGGACCTGTCCTGATGAAACCGCAGGGAAAGCCCGGTCCTCTGCACCGGGATTCCTGACCGTGATGTGAATGAATCGTAACGACAGGACGGGGGCAATAAAATGAAAGGGAAGATCGAATGCATCAATTTTGACCTGGATTCCGTTCTTTATGTTCCTTCTGAATTTCTTGAAACCACCCTCCTTATGTCCATCAAGGCCATGATTCAAGCGGGCCTCAAGGCGAACCTCACCGAAGCGCTGGAAAAAATGAAGGAAATACGGACCATCGACTCAAACGCCAAAGACCACTTCGATCAACTGTGTCTTTACTTCAACCGGTCCTATGATCCTCTCATCATTGCAGAGGGTGTCGAAAGGTACTGGGATTGCAAGATCGGAATTATGACAAGCGCCCCGGAGAGCAGTGTCATCCTCAGCACCTTTTTCAATAAATGCCCCTTAACGATCATCTCCAACGGCCCTCCCCTCAAACAGGCGGGCAAAATTGTCAGGCTCGGGTTGAGTCACTACTTCTCCCAACATGACGCGGATCTGAATGTTCAAAAACATTTATTTTATTGCACCTCTGAAGCAGATAAGGTGAAGCCCCACCCTTATCTGTGGCTGCAGTCACAGAAAGACATCGGTTACCGCTTCTCCCGGGCCGTCATGGTCGGGGACCGTTACTGGAATGATATTTTCGGCGCCAAGCGGCTCGGCATGATGACCATCAAGATCAACCAGGGGGCTCATGCCCGGGAAACCATCCAGGAAGTTTTCGAAAGAGAATGGCGATCCAGGGAAACCAGGACCTTTTTCTCTCAATATCATTCCGAGGATGAAGTCATGGCACTGATGGAACCGGATCACGTCGTCGACTCTTTGAAGGAAATTGAAAAAGTTGTCCTGAAAATTGAAAGGAATCTCTAAGCTGCGACTTGTTACGAATGCATCAGCGTTGAATTGGAAAAGATGAAAAGGAAAGAAGGGTACCCTATGAAAAAAAAGCTGCAGAAAATTGTCACCATCGGGGGAGGTACCGGTCAGTTCGCTCTTCTTTCCGGGCTGAAAAATCTGGAAGATATCGAGATTACAGCGGTCGTTTCCATGGTCGACAGCGGCGGCAGCACGGGGAGATTACGAGATGAACTCGGGATACTGCCTCCCGGTGACGTGCTCAAGTGCATTCTCGCTCTTTCACCCCATCAGGAAATTGCAAGAACCATTTTATTGAAACGCTTTGGAGGTGATAGACGTCTGAGGGGTCACAATGCGGGGAATATGCTTCTGACTATGCTTTCACGGTATACGGGAAGTTTTCCCACCGGTGTTTTGGCCCTGGCGGAAATTTTGGATGCACGGGGGACGATCCTGCCCGTCACCATTGACAAAGCTACGCTCGTTGCAGAATTGACGGACGGAACCCGGATTTATGGCGAAACGGCCATTGATGTTCCGAGAGGCACCCAAAGAGAAAAAATCCGGGACGTCTTTCTTGTGCCCCACCACAGCGATTCCATTTCTGTTTATCCGCCTGTCATCGATGCCATTCGGGATGCGGATTACGTCATTATCGGTCCCGGTGATTTGTTTACGAGCATTATTCCAAACCTTATCGTGCCGGGAGTCAGGGAGGCCGTTCAGGCGGCAAAGGCCAAAGTCCTGTATGTAATCAATATCATGACGAAATTCGGAGAGACCCACAATTTCACGGGACATGATTTTGTCATAAAACTCGATGAATGCATCAACCGGCTGGCGGACGGGATCATTTATAATGAAAAAAGGCCTGACAAACAAATCCTGGAGCAGTATAGAAAGCAGAAGGCGGAAATTGTTAAGATCACCAATACTGAAGAATGGCTCGATACCCGCCGTCTATATGCCTCAGACCTGATTGACTCCAAAGGCGGTATTATCCGTCATGACTCTCAAAAGCTGGCCTCGTTGATTCGAGAAATTATTTCCCGTTAACGGCAAAGAATAAAATGAATTTTCCACGCACACTGTTGGCCGATGGACTCTGCGGAGCCGGCCGGAGAAGGGATCGGGGGTTTCACTTATGAAGTACATTAAGAGGATTATTTTTTGGGGTATTATCGCCGCGATTGCTTACGCCTTGCTGGGTTATCACTACATCATCATCAACAATTCCGTAAAGTTCCTCAAAAAATCCCGCTACACCCTTGATTACACAATTTTCAGTACCCATCTGAAGACGAACAAGGCCATTCTCGCGATAGACGACCTCAGGGAAGACGGGATTGGGGAAATCCTGCTCGATGAAGGCGAGATAACCGAAATGGAACTCGAACGTTGGTTAGACTTCTATCAGGAGGAAGACAAGGACTCCTAGAGGGGAAAGTCCACCTTTATCTTGAACGTTCTGATGGCCGGGAGATTGCGTATCTCCTCCACACCGGTGGTTTCAGAGATCGACTTAAGCGCTTGATCGATATAGGTCATATCCGGAGCGATAAAGGTAAACCACACGTTGTATTCATGCTTCCTCAAATAATTGTGTGTCACCCCCGAATAACCGTTCACGACCTCCACAAATTCATCCATTTTTTCTTCAGGGACTTTGGCCGCACAAAGCGTGCTGGTAAAGTCAAGCTTCTTTGAATTGAAATTGCCGCCGATCCGGCGAATGATGCCCTCCTGTTTGAGGACTTCAACTCGCCTGAGCACCTCTTCCCCGGAAAGATTGAGACGTTCACCCAGGACATCGAAGGGTCGCGCATAAACAGGAAACTCCGACTGAATTTCATTGATAATCGCGCGATCCGTGTCATCCATTTTTCGACTCCCGAGCCGGTTGGTACAGGCAGAGGGGTTCTTCCGCCATATAATTTCCGGTTGCTTCATAGGCCCTGGCACGACATCCTCCGCACACTCGCAAATACTCGCACCGGCCGCACTTGCCTTCGTATTTGGAAAAATCTCTGAGTTTTTTGAAGACCTCGGAATCCTCCCAGACAGCTCCGAAGGTCGACTTCTTGAGATCTCCGCTCTTGAGCTCGAGATACCCGCAGGGCTGAACAACGCCGTCATAGGAAATAAAGCAGAATGCCGTCCCACCCAGGCACCCCCGTGTCATCGCATCGAGACCATAGGTTTCAAAATCCACTTTTTCGCCCCTCTTGTGGGCCTCCTGCCGCAAAATCCTGTAGTAGTGCGGGGCACAGGTCGCCTTGAGGTGAATGGGGACCTTCTTTCCCATGTCGTAAAACCAGTGCAGCACTTTCTCGTATTCCATGGCATCGATTTCCTGGTCGATCATGTCTTTGGCCCGACCCGTAGGCACCAGCAGGAAGAGGTGATGGGCCGCGGCCCCTAGATTTATGGTCAAATCGAGTATCTCATGGATGTTATGAACATTATGCCTCGTCACCGTGGTATTGATCTGGAATTCCATGCCACCCTTTTTCAGCATCTCAATTCCCCTGAGAGCGCCCTCAAAGGCACCCGAGACCTTTCTGAATTCATCGTGATCGGGAGCATTCGGTCCGTCGAGAGATATACTTACCCTCTTAATTCCCGAGGATTTCATTTTTTCGACGGTCTCTGAAGTCAACAGGGTCCCATTGGTGGCCATGACCATGCGAAGGCCCAGATTCGTTCCGTATCGAGCGAGTTCGAAAACGTCCCCCCGCATGAGAGGCTCCCCCCCCGTCAGAATAACAATGGGTTTTCCAACCCCGGCGATCTGATCCAGAATTTCCAGGCATTTATCCGTGCTGAGTTCACCGGCATAGGGTCCTTTCTCGGCCGATGCCCGGCAATGGACACAGCTCAAATTGCAACTCCTCGTGACCTCCCAGGCCACGAGCCGCGGTTCATGCTTATGAAGGTCTCCTTTGCTCTTATCCATAGGTTTCATAACAAATGTTTCCTTAATATTTCCGCCGCCTCTTTTGCAAAATAGGTGATGATCAGATCCGCCCCGGCCCGCTTGATTGAAATGAGAGTTTCCATCATGACCCGCTCCCCGTCGATCCAACCCTTCTCATCGGCAGCCTTGATCATGGCGAACTCGCCGCTTACGTTGTAGGCCACCAAAGGCAAAAGACATTCCTCCCGGACCCGCCGGACGATATCCAGATAGGGAAGTGCAGGTTTGACCATAATCATGTCGGCACCCTCCTCCATGTCGAGGATCGCCTCTTTGATGGCTTCGACCGCGTTGGCCGGATCCATCTGGTAGCCTCTTCTGTCCCCGAATTGCGGTGCCGAGTCGGCGGCGTCCCTGAAGGGGCCGTAAAAGGCGGAGGCGTATTTGACGGCATAGGAAATGATGCCCGTATCCGCAAAACTATGATCGTCCAGTTCCGCTCTGATGGCGGCCACTCTTCCATCCATCATGTCGGAGGGGGCCACGAAATCGGCACCCGCCCGGGCATGACTTACGGCCTGGCGGGCAAGCAATTCAAGGGTCGCGTCATTGTCCACCCGGCCGTCCCTGATAACTCCGCAATGACCGTGGTCCGTGTACTCGCAGAGGCACACATCGGTGACAACAACCATGTCGGGGACCCTTGCTTTGATCGCCGAGACCGCCTGCTGCACGACGCCGTCATCCTGATAGGAACAACTTCCTACCGGGTCCTTTGACTCAGGGAGTCCGAAAAGCAGGACAGAAGGAATTCCCAGGTTCCAGGCGGCCTCTGCTTCTTTTCCGATTCTGTCCACGGAAAGATGATATTGACCCGGCATGGAAGGAATGGGGTCTTTGATGTCGCTGCCGTATTTTACAAAGAGGGGATAGATGAAATCCTTCACGGACAGGCGGGTCTCCCTGACCATGTCTCTGATGGGGCCGCTTCGTCTCAAACGGCGAGGTCGAATGATCATAGCTATATTTTCCTCTCTGAAATCTCTGTATCGCTGAGATAGCAAGCGGGATCGGGTGCCCACAGGTCTCCTGTAACCGCCTCGGCCCTGACCCTGAAGTTTCCCCCGCAGATGTCGAGCCACCGACAGGTGGCACAACGACCCCCGACATATTTTTTCTTCTGCTTCAGCTTCTTCATCAGGGGTTCTGAAAGATCGTTCCAAATTTCACTGAAGGGCCTCTTGAGGATATTCCCGAAACTGTAGTGTCTCCAGAACTGGTCCGCATAGACTTCACCGTCCCAGCTGATACATCCGATTCCCCGACCCGAATTGTTGCCCTCGTTCATCTTGAGCAGTTCCATGACTTCATCGGCCCTGGGATCATTTTCTTTTGCCATGCGCAGATAGAGATAGGGACCGTCTGCATGATTGTCCACGGTCAGGATCTCTTTGGCAAGGCCCCGATCGTGAAGATCTTTGGTCCTGTCCATGATCAGATCGACCACACGGCGGGTTTCTTCGTGATTCAGGTCCTGCTCGATCAGGTCACTCCCACGCCCCGCATAGACCAGATGATAAAAGCACGCCCTGGGGATGTTGTGTTCCTCCAGAAGGTCAAAAATGCGGGGAACTTCTTCCAGGTTCATTCGGTTGACAGTAAACCGAAGTCCCACCTTGAGCCCGACTTCCTGGCAGTTCCTGATGCCCTCCATGGCCTGCCGAAAGGCACCCTTTTTCCCCCGGAAGCGATCATTGACCTCTTCAAGGCCGTCCAGACTGACGCCTACATATGACAATCCCACATCTTTCAGTTCTTTTGCCTTATCTCGAGTGATCAGGGTCCCGTTGGTCGAGATCACGGCCCTCATGCCTTTACCCACCGCGTAGTGGGCGAGGGTTACAAGATCCTTTCGCATGAGAGGTTCCCCACCGGAAAGCAGAAGCACCGGCACCCCGAAGGCGGCAAGATCATCGATCATGGCACGGGCCTGATCGGTTGACATTTCCTTTTCCCGGGACTCCTCGACCGCATGGGCGTAACAATGTACACATTTCAGGTTGCAGGCCCGGGTGCAATTCCAGACGACGACAGGCGTCTTGTCCACCGAGAATTGAAGAAGATGGGAAGGAAGCTCTCCGGATTGACGACCGTATCGAAGGGCATCGGAGGGTTCAACCGTTCCGCAGTAAAGTTTGGATATACCGATCATTGATTTCTTGTGACCTCATTGAGAATATTTGGTAAACGCATTGTATCCGCGAGAGACAAAATAATGAAATGAAAAGGCACGGAGCTCTAAATTTCCACTGCGTGCCCTGCAATCCGGGTCTTATTTGGATCAGTCGACCTCAAGCCCCTTATCCGCGTCTTGAGTTTCAGCAGCTTCAGAAACAACAGAGATTTCATGTTCCGTTTGGTGCTTGTAGTAGGTTTTGACAAGATTATTGATGTATCTCTCCATATCCGAAACGGCCTCACGGTTGAGGGTGAAGCTCTCCATCCCGGAACGGTCCTTCACCAGTTTAAGGCCGTATTCAAGTTTCTTGGCCAGTCGGAAAGCAAGAGCCCCGGGCGGTTCCTCTTTTTCTATAGCCTGCTTCATCAATTCGTCAATCGCGCTTTCATCAAAGCTGATCTTGACTTCTATCTTGTCGGGCAGGGAGGCCTCTTCCGCCTTGATTTCTTTGTACATATCCACGAGATCCTGGAAGGCGGTGTTGACGTCACAGGTCTTTTTGAGATAGATCTCAGCTGCCAGAGCGATTCTTTCGTCATTGATTTCAAGTTCAGACGGCTGATAGAGGTCCTTGGCCTTGGACGCAATATGTTGCCTGATATCTTCTATTTCCTGTGCGGCCCCCTTTTTATACCTCTTCGACCTTTTCGCGTCATCAGGATTTTTCCGGATGGCCTGAAGTTCGCTTTGGGGATCATCAACCAATTCGGGGGTGACCAGGAGTGTCTTGATGTTGGTGGACGGCAAGGTTTTCTCGAAGGGAATGAGCACCCTTTCGATAGCGCTCACAAGACCCCGGGCGCCGGTCCTCTCATGGACGGCCATTTCGGCAATTTTTTCGAGGGCCCCTTCTTCGAACTTGATATCAATGCCGTAGGCCTTGAAATCCTGCCTCTTGCTGAGCACGATAGGATTATTGGGGTTTTTCAGGATCTCCACCAGGTCGTCTCTGGTCAACTCATCAAAAACCACGACCACGGGTAAACGGCCGACGAATTCGGACTCAAAACCGAATTCGATCAAGTCTTGAGCCGTCACTTCCTTCAGAATCTCCCACGGTACCTCGGCAGGTCTCACATCGGCCTCGAAACCGATACCCTGTTTCTGGAGGCGTTTCTTGATGATTTCGCCCAGTTCTCCGAAGGCCCCGCTCATGATAAAAAGGATGTTTTTTGTGTTGACCATCCTTTTTTCTTTCTTGCCCGTACGCCTGTAATGCTCAATGGCCTGAATCTGGGAGACCGCATCGTGGGGAACCTTGAGGTCCACGTCGGTCTCTTCCATGGGTTTCAGGAGCGCCCGCTGCACCCCGGTACGGGATACGTCATGGCCGATGATATTACTGGACGATGCGATCTTGTCGATCTCGTCGATATAGACGATGCCGTTTTCCGCCAGTTCGATATCATCATTCGCCTCATAGACAAGGTCGCGGATAAGATCCTCCACATCACCGCCGACATAGCCGGTCTCGCTGAACTTGGTGGCATCGCCCTTGACAAAGGGAACGCCCAGTCTCTGGGCGATCAGCTTGATGATGTAAGTCTTACCCACACCGGTCGGTCCGATCATCAGGACATTGTTCTTGATCATGCCGACACCGACCGTCTTGTTCTGACCCCTGAACTTTTTCAAATACTTGATCCTGTTAAAATGGGTGCACACCTTGGTGGACAGAACCGCCTTGGCATCGTTTTGTTTGACGACAAAGCTGTCCAGATGCGCCTCGAGTTCCTCGGGGAGCATTTCGAAGTTGGGTCCGGCACCCTCTTCGTCCCCGGTCCTTCCGTCATCCGTCTCGGTTTCCTGCCCCTTTGGAAAGAGGAAGGGTGAGATAATCTTGATGCGATTCCCATATTTCTTGGACAGGTATTCGCTTAATTCCTTTTCGAGTTCTTTCTGATTGGGGAGCTTTTCACTGCCCTCTTTTTCATCATTGTGGTCAAATTCCATTACGTCCTCTCTTTGCCTTCTTCTCGATTTCCATCCTGCAGCCTCTGCGCAGGCGTATGATTCAGAGTGCCGTAAATACCTTACCTTCCAATATATTCATTGGGGTTATCGATTTCAAGTCTATTCAAATGGCCGTTCCCTGTTGACTCGTCATCTCAATTCTATTAGAGTGTGCCCAACTTTGAAAAATTTATTGAAAAAACAGGGAGTAATAGATGATTTCCCGGCTGGAAATAAAACTGAAAGACACCTTGAGTGATGCCGAAGGTGCAGCGGTCAGGCGAAAGGCCAGGGACTATTTCGGCTATCCTGTGGAAGACATCCGTGTCATTCGCATTCTCACCATCGATGCAAACCTCAGGGAAGACCAACTTGAAAACATGCGGACCTCCATCTTCACCAATCCCGTCACAGAGGAGTCATCATTCACTCCCATGGCCGGGGACTTTGACTGGGCGTTCTGGATCGGATTCAGACCCGGGGTCAGGGACACCGCGGGCAGTACCGCCGTGGAGGCCATTGAGGACCTCCTGAAGATCAAATTCAAGCCACAGGAGTCCGTGTACACCTCCAAACTCTACGAGATCAGGGGAGACCTTTCGGAGGATCAGGCCCGGACCATAGCCCGGGAGATCCTTGCCAACGATATCATTCAGCAATGGCGTATCTATTCAAAAGAGACCTGGGACACGGATCAGGGCATCGGCTTTATCGTGCCCAAGGTCATGCTCAACCATGAACCTCAGGTCAGCACCATCGCCATTGGCAGCGATGAAGAACTGAAAAGGATATCTCAGGAACGTAACCTGGCCCTCCAGGATACCGATGTGCCCGTCATCCGCCAATATTTTCTGAGGGATGATATCCTGGCCGATAGAAAGGCGGTCGGGCTCTCTTTGCCCACGGACGTTGAGTTGGAGTACATCTCCCAAGCCCGCAGTGACCACTGCAATCATAATACCTTCAAGGGGCTTTTCAGGTATTGCGATCTTTCGACCGGGCAAAAAGAAACAGTCAACAACCCTTTCAAGACATGCATCGAAGCCCCCACATTGAAAATCCAGGCGGAAAAGGACTGGGTCGTGTCGGTCCTGTGGGACAATGCCGGCGTCGCACGTTTCGACGACGACCATAATTACGTCATCACCGGCGAAACCCACAACAGCCCTTCCAACATGGAGGCCTATGGCGGAGCCATCACAGGCATCGTGGGCATCTACCGGGACCCCATGGGAACGGGAAAGGGCTCCAAACTCATCATGGGGATGTACGGTTACTGTGTCGGCCCGCGCGATTACGACGAAGAGCTGAACCCGCACCTCCACCCGAGACGCCTCCTGGACGGCGTAATCGAAGGGGTAAGGGACGGAGGAAACAAAAGCGGCGTACCCACGCCCTTCGGTCTTGTGCTCTTCGACGAGAGTTTCCTGGGCAAGTGCCTGGTATTCGTGACCGCCCTCGGGATCATGCCCGCGGTTGTGGACCGGGCGCCTTCCCAATCGAAAACCACCCATCCCGGAGAACTGATCATCATGTCCGGCGGCAGGGTGGGTAAAGACGGCATCCACGGTGTGACCGCCGCATCGGAAACCTACAGTGAGCATACTCCGGCCGGTCACGTACAGATTGGAGACCCCTACACCCAGAAGAAGATGCACGATTTTCTCCTGGAAGCACGGGACGAGGGTCTGATTGCCTTTATTACCGACAACGGCGGCGGCGGCCTTTCCTCCTCCATCGGCGAATCGGCCCGGTTCAGCAACGGCTGCCACGTGGATCTCGGTAAGGTTCCCCTGAAATACGACGGTCTGGACCAGTGGGAAATCTGGATCTCCGAATCCCAGGAAAGAATGACCATCGCCGTAAAACCCGAACACCTGGATCGTTTCATGGCCCTTTCCGACAAACACGCGGTGGAAAGCACGGTCATCGGAGAATACAATGATTCCGGCTACCTCCGACTGGATTACAATGGAAGGACGTGTGCCTATGTCCGGATGAATTTTCTGGAATCCGATTTTCCCCAGTGGGAGTTTGATGCGGAGTGGACGCCACCCGAGCTGAGGGGTCTCACCGAACCTGTCCTCACGGAACCCCGGGAACACGGACGCCTCCTGAAGGCCATGCTTGCACGCCCCAATATCTGCGCTCGAAACTGGATATCCCGACAGTACGATCACGAGGTGCAGGGGGGGAGCGTCATCAAACCCCTGGTGGGAAAACGGCAGGACATGGTCAGTGATGCCGCCGTTATCCGGCCTATCCTCGGTCAATCTCGCGGTGTGGCCGTCACTCAGGTCCTGAACCCCTATTACGGACAAATCGACACCTACCACATGACCGCGGTGACCATCGACGAGACGGTCAGAAGGATCCTGGCCGTAGGCGGGGATCCCGAACATATCGGGGGTTTGGACAACTTTTGCTGGCCCACGATCCTGTACGATCCCGCGCAAAATCCGGACGGTAAATACAAGGCCGCCCAACTGGTGCGGTCCAACTGGGCCCTGAGGAACACATGTCTCGCCTTCGGTATCCCTCTGCTCTCGGGGAAGGACAGCATGTACATCGACGGCAACCTTGAAGGCCCTTTCGGTGAGAGACGAAAAATTTCCGGGCTGCCGACCCTGCTCTTCACGGCCTCGAGTATCGTAAAGGATATCAACCAATGTATCACCATGGACGCCAAGGTCCCCGGAGATCTCGTTTATGTCCTCGGAGAGACCGGGGATGAACTGGGCGGCGGTGAATACTACCGGATGATGGGCGAGGTGGGCCTTCATGTTCCCAAGGTCGAGGTCGAAGAGGTTCGACCCCTCTATCTTGCCCTGCACGAGGCCATCGGGCAGGGTCTCGTCGCTTCTGCACATGCGGTTTCAAGGGGCGGGTTGGCCGTGCATCTGGCCTTCGTGGCCATGGCTGGAGAACTCGGCATGGATATCCGGCTCGAGGGGATTGCCACCGCTCGCGGGCTTTCAGCGACACAGGTGCTCTATTCCGAATCCGCAGGCCGTTTTGTGGTGACCGTTTCACCGGAAAAGCAAGAGGCCTTTGATCATCTGTTTTCCGGTCTGAAAACAGCCTGTATAGGATCGGTCACCAAAGCATCCCTTTTCCGTGTGCAGGCCCCGCAGGGCCATCCGATCATAGAGGAGGATATTCTTGAGTTGAAAGAGGGTTGGTTGAAACCCTTTGGAGGATTGATATGACATCTGTAAAGGCATTGGTGCCCACAGGCTACGGCCTGAACTGCGATTATGAAACCGACTACGCCCTGAAGCTTGCCGGGGCCGAATCTTATCCGGTCCACATCAACGAACTGATCCAGGCAAAAAAATCGGGGGGCACGTCCCGGCTCGACACCTACCATATCCTGGTGATCGGTGGAGGTTTCAGTTGGGCCGATGACCACGGCGCGGGCGTGGTCCTGGCATCAAAGTTAAAATACAACCTGGGAGAAGAGATCGCCCGTTTCATCGAGCAGGGCAAATTGATCATCGGCATATGCAACGGATTTCAAACCCTCGTCAATCTGGGCCTCCTTCCCGGCTTTGACGGGGATTACCGGGAACGCCGCGCAGCCATTACCTATAACGATTCGGGCAATTTTATCAACGCCTGGGTGAATTTGAAGGTGAACCCCGATTCCCCCTGTATCTTCACAAAAAATATTGCCGCCATTGACCTGCCCGTAAGACACGGCGAGGGTAAGTTCTATGCCGCGGATGAAGATATCGAACAGCTTGTGAAGAACAACCAGGTGGCCCTTCAGTATTCGGACGAAAACGGCGAAACCGCCCACGGCCGATGGCCGGAAAACCCGAACGGATCCCTGATGGATATCGCCGGGATCTGTGACCCGACCGGGCGCATCTTCGGAATGATGCCCCACCCCGAGGCCTTTAATCACCCGACCAACCACCCGAGCTGGACGCGGAAAAAGGAACAGCTTCTCAGGGAGGGAAAAAGCCCGGAAGGTCTTGAAGGGGAAGGGGTGAAGATATTCAGGAATGCCGTGGACCATGTGAAAGGGGCTATCGAAACCGGGGAAATGATCGCGTAAGCCCTTACGACCTCCCCCTTTGTCCGCGCTGACGGATTGCGTCCCTCCCATAAAGTCGGGATTGTAATTCCAAAGTTGCAGCATTGAGATTAAAGAAACGATTTATACTCCGGCCCCGGCAGGTTCGATTCGTGCGATTTATTGTCTGACAGGCGGGACATTCCTGTTCCGCCTCCCACGTGATTTATTCCACCAACACGCCACATCCTTCTGTATCTGCTTCATTTATTCGTAATGAGACAAGCAGTCGTCCATGAAACAAAAAAAAGTTTGACAAAACCGTTTTCAAAGGCCATGATATTTGCAACTTTAAATGAGGGAATGTTGGCATGACACACGTCTTTAACAATTTTTTTAGCTATTATTTTAGCGGGGGGACCTGTATGGCTTAGCGTGTGCAATGCAACCATCAATAAAGAAAAATCAAGCGGAGCGCACGCTCCGCTTTTTTTATGTCCAAAAATCCCTCATTTTAAATTTCACCCGGAACAAACATCATGCATAAGATATCCACGCAGAATTTACAGGCTTTAACCTCACTCCCTTCTCGCGAAGAACCTCGTCAATTAAGCCTCAACGAAAGGCTTAGACTGATCGCCCTGATTGACGGGGGGATGCGTTCGAGAGCCGCGAATTCTCCCATTGTCGCCGATCTATTCAATGACCTCTGGGAGCTAGTGGGCGCCACCATTTCCGGCAGCAGACTCTACCACCAAAGCCCGGATGACTCCCGAAATGGTTTTAGAATTTTCGAAATAAAGGCCGAAACCGGTGAAAACCTCGGTTATCTCAATATGCTTTATCTCAGGAAACCGATTCCCTGCTACTATCTCGCCTATGTGGAGATCGCCCCCTTCTTCAGGAAACAGGGTCTGGGCCATCGTATCCTCGATCATTACAGAGAATTTCTTACCGACAAATCCGCGATTGGAATCCTCGATAACATCATCCCCGAGGAAGATCCCACAGTTGACATCTATTTCAAACACTGCTGGGAACCCATAGAGCGGATCATCGGCCCCGACTTTACCGATTTTCAGGATAATTACATGGTCTTCGTTCCACCGGCTTTTCAGAACAGGGACCTTAAAATGCCGCTGACCAGATTGGTCCATCACTTGAAAAGAAAACGCGAATTCATAGACTCAAGAGACAACGAACTCATGGTGAAACGGGCCATCAATGAGTTCAAGGAGCTTTACTCGACCCTCACAAATTACTTTGAACAGGAACTCCGGATAGGGAAATCCACTCCTCTCATGCGCTTCATGTTCACGCGTTTTGTCACCAAACTCATCGCGTTCAGACGCCGCATAGGGGATCTTCTGGGTTATACCGGTGGTGAATCCATGGAGCAGATCGTGCTGGACCGGGAAGTCTCCGCTCTCTCCTCCCATCCCTACCCTCCTCTTGCACTTGCCGGCTACAAAGTTTCCATAGAAGGTGACGCCGGGCCGGTAAGGCACCTGCCGGACATGCTCAAGGAACAACCGGCCCGCTTTATCGAAACACTACCCAATTACCGTAGACCGAGTTTCATGGCCTGGATGAAGGAGCGCGGCGCAAATCTCTCATATGCACTGACGCTGGGCGATCTCATGGACCTTGGATTCGATCCGACCCGTCTCAAAGAAATTTCACTCGACGGAAAAGGGTACATCTTCGAAAGGATGCAGTCCAGGCAGTCACATGAGATCAAAAAAAAACAGGATCTCCTCAATCGACTTGCCCCTCTGGTTTCAGGCCTTAAATGCACAGGGGCGTCTCTGAAGACCAATTCCCCTTTGACTGTACTTCGCGACAGAGGGAACGCCTATGTTTTAAGACACAAAATCCCAGGCATCCACTGGGAGGAGGCCCTGGAGCAACTCCATGTCAATGCCCTTTTGAAAAAGTTGAACCAAACACTTCGCCTGGATCGACTGGTCCGGCAAACCGTCAGTAGGGCACGTGAACAGATTTCACAACTCGCGGAGTCTGAGGGTCAGGTCGAATCCGGTCTATTTGCCTGGTTTGTGTCATGGGACCTCAAACAGAACCGCCCGAAGTTATCCATTGATGGCTCCGGGACTTTTTTTGAATCTATCTGGATCGCATAGCATTGCATATCAAATGGAAGATCTTTCGTTGAGATTTAATAAGAGTGCTTATCGTATTAAAAATATCAAGTACATATTAGGAGAAGTTTTAACATGAAAAAAGGACCATTAAACGGTGTAAGAGTCGTAGAAATCACCATGTTCCAGCAGGGGCCGGTCGCCGGCATGAGGCTGGGAGATCTGGGAGCTGATGTCATCAAGGTTGAAACTCCGAGCGGAGATCCCGGAAGAGGATTCATGAAGATCATTGGCGCCATGGCGGGACTCAAGGGAAGGAACTACTACTTCGAGCACTGTAACAGAAACAAAAGGAGCATCGTCCTGGATCTCAAAACCGATCGGGGCATGGAGATCTTTCTCAAACTCATCGACACGGCGGACGTATTCGTGAACAACATGAGCATTGGTGCCCCCGTCAGGATGGGGATCGGTCCGGATGATCTGCTTGCGAGAAATCCGAGACTTATTTATGCCCATGCCTCCGGATGGGGGCGAAAAGGCCCGGATGCGAATGATCTATCCTTCGACTATACCGGCATTGCCCGGTGCGGACTCATGCTTTCCTGCGGCGAACGGGGAACGCCTCCGGCCCAGATCCTTCCGGGCATGGGTGACGAGGCCGGAGCCCTGATGTGTGCCTGGGGTGTGACTGCAGCCCTTTATGCCAGGGAAAAGACGGGAAAAGGTCAGGTTGTGGATACGTCTCTGATGAGTGGGCTCATCTCCACGCTCGGCTTTATCATGGCCGCCCCGGCCATGCTGGGTCAGCAGTTCCCGAGAGAGATACGCGCCCGGGCGGGCAACCCCGTCTACAACCATTATCGATGCAAGGACGATAAATGGCTGGCCATTGCGCACCTTCAACCCGACAGATACTGGCCGAAGATCTGCAAGGCCCTGCGCATCAAGGAACTGGAGCACGATCCCCGGTTCAACAGCATCGAGTCCAGAGGAGAAAACGCCCGGGAGTTGGTCGCTGTCCTGGACCGGGTCTTTGCGACCATGACCAGGGAAGAATGGATGAATATCCTGGAAAAAGAGGGGTGTATCTTCACCCCGGTACAGTCCCCGACGGAGGTCGCCCAGGACCCTCAGGCCTGGGCCAACGACTATTTCATAGAATATGACCACCCCACCCACGGTCCCACCAGGGCAACGGGCTTTCCCTGGAATTTCAGCGAAACACCGGCGGCCTGTCAGCGACCGGCACCCGAGTTGGGCGAACACACCGGGGAGATTCTTGAGGAACTGGGGTATTCAAGCGAGGAAATCAGAGATTACAACCAGGCAGTCCTCGGCGAGTAAAAAATCCTGGCACAGAGGACCAGGCTTTGGCTTAACCCCGGAAGGGGAAAATAGTTTCAAGTGACTAAAGTGTCGAGTGACTAAAGTTGCGGCGTCGCTTCGCGACCTTCATGAGAAAAACGCTCAAAATATAGTATCCGGAAGTTGAAACAAATGGGGGGCGGTCCGGAGCGGAACAGCCCCGGTCGAGGGAGCATGGTCCCGGGTTGAAGTGAAAAAAGCAGACCCGCCTTTCCTCCTTACGGAGCCGTTCCCGCAATGACGCCGGACTCATTGGGCGTTTGAATGGGCAAGCGCCTCAAATCCTTTGCCCCGGCATCTGCAAGCATATCCATGATCTGCACTTCAGAGTATGCCCGGCCAGATTCCGTTCCGGCCAACATATTCAGGGAGAAAAGGGCCGGTTGAAGAGGCCCGGAGCCGAGTAGGTCTTCCTGAAATGGCCGTCCCGTCCAGTCTTTGCCAGGAATCCACCAAGTGGGCCTGATGCATGATGATATAGCCCATATACCTTGGTGATTCCTTGGTAAGATAGGTCACGCTCAAGGGGGTATTGGAGAATTTTTCCTCCAATTTTTCAGGGGTTCCATAGCCGTCAGTGCATTGAGAAGTGTCGTCACTCCCTTAACATCCCCTCCGAGATGCTGAGCCACCTCGTGCCCCGTCAATCGCTCCTGTCCTATGATCGTGAAAATACCCAGCTTGACCCCTGCCTGGATGGTAAAGGCGAGCCAGAAACCTCCGACCAAAGCCATGATTCTACCCGGATTCATTCCTCCTTCATTCATAAAATTTCTCCTTAGTTGTGACCTTTTTTCCCCAACGGACCTGCAAAGTCAGTGTTTACAATCCATTTCGAAACATCAACCGAAAATTGGATACCTTGACTTTATCAGAATATAGGTTATTATGTTTGCAATTCATGATACCCCCTCTCAAGGGTGGTTTAATTTAGTTCTGAAGTAAGGATCCATTTGTCAAAAGTGGCAACCTGCAGTTTGGAATCATGAAAATTTGTCTGAAAGGAGGATGTCACTATGGCTAGTGGAACCGTAAAATGGTTTAATGAACGCAAAGGATACGGTTTTATTGAACAAACGGATGGTGAGGATGTTTTCGTGCATCATTCAGGGATCAACGCGAGTGGCTTTAAAACTCTTTACGAAGGTGATAAAGTCACCTTTGACATAGAGCAGGGGCAAAAAGGCCCTTCCGCAGTGAACGTAACGGCGGCCTAAGTCGTTTAGTGGATTAGGCAAAGGGTATTCCACCGTGTTAGGGTGGAATGCCCTTTGCCGTTTTAGCCGGAGGCGGAAAAAAGGCTTACGTGTTGATATATCAGTTCTCGATTGTTGTGCTATTGGTTGGGTGACTGATGTTTATAAACGAATGGCACGAAATGAGATAAAGGAGCTTTCCATGAATATCTATGTGGGAAACCTGGCTTACGGCGTCAAAGAGGATGATTTGAAAGCCATGTTCGCCGAATTCGGAGTGACGGAAAGTGTTAAGATAATTTCGGATAAGTTTTCGGGGCAATCCAAGGGCTTTGGTTTTGTAGATATGCCAAACAACTCGGAAGCAGATAAAGCGATAAAAGCCTTAAATGGAAAGTTCATGAATGGACGTAACATCAAGGTGAATCCGGCGGACCCGGGCGGCAAACGTTCAAAGCGCAATTCACGCAGAAAGAGGTATTAGCACCGGACAAGGACTTCATTGGTCGCCACGACTTCGGGTGTGGGAGGGCGAGCCCACCCTTATACACCGTTGGCGGCCACATTTTTCCCAATTCCCGGACAAAAACCTTCACCCACAACAGAAAAAATGGGGATCATATCTTGTTTCGTAAATTGCAGCCTTATGTTCCCATTGTTATCACTTCAAAGTCTTCAGGAACGCATCCGCTTCGCTGATGGATTTGGACATATCCTTAACGAGTGCATCCACCTCAAACTCTATGTCGTTCACTTCTTTTTGAAGAGCCCCGATCGCCTGGGCGTTCAGGTTATGCTTCAGGTAAAGGACGTAACCCCGGAGATGTCGTAGCGTCGGCTCCATTCTCGATTCGGCCCTGGTCATGGCACGACTGAGCCGGGCATAACGGTTCCTCGTAGACTGGAGAGATTGCCTGCTTTTCGATATAAGTTTTGCGTTGTCCATCTCGCCGATTTCTTCCTCCCAAGTGAAGCCCCTCGTCCAAACGGATTGTGATGCTCCTGTGGTCTCGACGAACTTTTTTGCTCGCTGGAGACTCTCCAAACGGCAGATCCTTAAAGGGTCGATTGGCAACAAAGCGTCAGCGTGAAGCGCGGTTCCGCCTATTAAAAAACATGCGAAACCCTCCTATATTGTTAGAAGTTGTTCGTTGTTTTTTAAAACCTCAGTTAATGGGACCCCCCAATACTTAACTTCAACGTGCAATTTTTCCAAAGTTTCGGTTACTCCCAGTTGATCTGCGCAGGCTTTGCATGCTGTTACATGAACACCTGCATCTAATGCTTCCTTAATCTTTTTTTGAATATTGACATCCTCACTAACCAATTTAGTGGGTGCTCCCCAAATAATGAGAGTGACTTTTTCCCACCACCCGTGAATGAGAGAATTGATGGTATACATAAAGACCATCTTCTCTGCCGTAATCGTATTATCATTGGTCCACAATACATAGAGATGTGTCTTATTCATTTATTTTCTCCATTTATGGATGTATCATCGACGGGTATTCCTTTTTGGCCGGCTCATATCCTGATTTTGCCTTTATTCAATTGGAATAGGCCCCTTCGTATCCAAGCCTTCCCATTCCCTACCTACCCTCCTCTCATATATCAAGATACCAGACAGATACGCAAATCACAATTCACAAGTAAAGAATCCGGGTCCAGAGGGCCCGGCTTTGTCTTAACCCAAAGGGGTTTTATCTCATCGGAATTTCAAGATTCGCGGAAGAATGGAGTGCTGGAATACTGGAGTATTGAAAAAAACTTCGAGTAGCCGTGATTTTTTTAAATTGCATGAATCCAATGTCGTCATAGCTGAACGGAAGGAGATTCGGTATCCTCGGCTTTCATTAAGGGTTATGTTGAAGGATATTGGAGGGCCTTTTTCTCCCTCATAATGCCCCTCCCCTCATCTTTGTCGCGGATAAGGAAACATCATAAAGGTTTACCCCAATCTCATTTTTAAACATGAGAACATCTTACATTTTGCCTTGAGAATCTATGTTGTTTGCCACACATTTTTCCTCGTTTGATCTTTTTCAAGAACGCTTCCCCTGAGAGCCGGTTTCCTTTCGACTTTTCGACTCTGATTTTTTGACTTTCAACGCATCCGTCTCAGGGGAAGAAGCGAGGGTTTTAAGGTGTGCCAGCACAAGCCTGATTTCACCATAGGAAACATCGGACCCTAAAGCCCATTTTATTTCACCTAATGTTTTTCCCTGCATTCGGGAAAGTTCCTGCTCTATGGTTTGGCGTTTCTCGGGTGAGAGCAGCAAGTTTATGGCAACTTTGCCCGTTTCCACCAAATGGGCCATATGCCCCTCGACGGTGGAAAGAACCAACCCCCGTTCCTCGGCAATTTGCGAAAGGGTCAACCCTTTTTCAAACAGATCGAGACTGACCTGTCTGGTGTCGATTCGTGGCGATTTTTGCTTTTTGGATGGCGTATCGGCCGCAGAAGGGGTGGGGAGTGTCACCTCCTCAATATGATGGTGCCTGCGGTATGCGCAAACCATGTCTACCAGTTCCTCTCCGTACCTTTCCGCCAACCGTTTGCCAATCCCCTTGATCTGCTTCAGGCCCGGCAGGGTGTCGGGCAGGTTGACGGCGATCTGTATCAGGCTCTTCTGGTGCAGGACCTGGTAATGGGCAATCCCTTCGTCCTTCGCCTTCCGACTACGCCAGTCTTTCAGGGTCAGGAACAGCTCGGGGTGGGCAATATCGGCTTCGGAATAATTGACCTCTTTAATTTTTCCCTTTTTTTCTCTTGTGTTGATTTCAGCAGCCGAAACGGCCCGGAAGTACCGTGACAGCGAAAAACCTTCTTCACAGCATTGCACCGCGGCCACTTTAACCGCAGTTTCTTCCTGCAGGAGTTTGAGGGCATTTCTTGTTTTTTTTCTCAGCTCCTTATTGTCCGTATCAATTTGCAGATATGAGATCTGCTTGCCAAGGCCCGATGCGAATTTTTCCTGAAAATAGACCGATGCCTTGGTAATCCGCTCTAACACTGCGGTATCGGCTGCGGGCAACCTGGAATCTGAAAACAGGCCCCGTAGCTGCCGCAGAAAGTTATCGCCGACGGTGCAGATCTCGATCTCGGTCTTTTTATGAAGCTCCCGGATATCATCTACGCCGGATACTTGGATCAGCTCGGGGTTCCCGAGCAACAATGACACCATGCGCCCCAAAAGGAAACGTAACCGTTGAAAATCGAAACACTCCATCAGCACCTGTTGCTGATAACGTATTTTTGCCGCCTCAAGTCGATCCGTTGAAGGGGCGTTTTGCTTACCCTCCTCGCTGAAACTGAGCACAGCATGATCGGTTTTCATCGCCGTTGATGACAGCGGGGTGGAGAGGACCATGCCTTCGAGCGTCCGACAGCGGCTCAGTGCCACGTAGACCTGTCCGTGGGCAAAGGCGGCTTGGGCGTCGATGATGGCGTTGTCAAAGGTGAGCCCCTGGCTCTTGTGGATGGTGATGGCCCAGGCCAGTTTAAGGGGATATTGTCTGAAAGTGCCGATCTTGTTTTCAGTAATCTCCATAGTTGTCCGGTCGAGAGTATAATCGATATTCTCCCAGGTCGCCGGGTCGACCACGATCTCCTCTGAATCTTCAGGGCACTTTATCCGGATATCCTTGCCTGAGATATTTGTGACCCTACCGATTTTACCGTTGAAATAGCGTTTTTCAGGAGACATGTCATTGCGCACGAACATAACCTGTGCCCCCGTCTTCAGCTCAAGGGTTGCTGCGGTCGGATAGGTGTGTTCAGGAAAGTCTCCTTCAACTTCGCCTTCGAATCTGTGGACCTTTTGTTTCAGTGCTCCGAGTCTGGCGTCATTGATGGTGTCGGCGTTTCTGTTATGGGTGCAAAGCGTTATATAACCGTCGCTGTCGTCGGGCACAAAATCAGCGATATAACGCGTATTGAATTCCTGTATTGCGTCCGGATCAAGTCTGTTGTTACGGACACGGTTGAGGATGTCGATGAAATGGCTGTCCGCCTGGCGATAAATATGCCGCAGTTCGATGGTAACCATTTCGGTTTTGCGCAGGGCGTTGCTGCTGAAAAAATAGGGTGATTCGTAGTACTGGTTCAAGAGTCGCCACTCCTCTTCCTTTACCACCGGCGGCAACTGGAACATATCGCCGATCATCAAGAGCTGAACACCGCCGAACGGCAGATTGCTGCGCCGGTAGCGGCGCAGTACGCTATCGACGCCATCCAGCAGATCGGCCCGCACCATGCTCATCTCATCGATCACCAGGAGGTCCAGGCTCTTGATGATGCCGATTTTTTTCCCGCTGAACCGATACTGGGAACGCGTGGTTTCGCTACCCGGCACAAACGGCCCGAAGGGGAGTTGAAAGAAGGAATGCAGCGTAACACCACCCGCGTTAATGGCTGCGACACCTGTAGGTGCCGTGACAATCATACGCTTGTGGCTGTTCTTTTTTATCGTGTGGAGGAATGTCGTCTTTCCCGTTCCGGCTTTGCCGGTAAGGAAGATATTACTCCCGGTGTCCCGAACGAATTCATCGGCGAGCTGGAGTTCTGCGTTAGCGTTTTTCATTTTCAAATTGTGGTCAAGTCTACGCTTGACCCATGTGGTATGCTTTAAATAGCCAAGCGTAGACTTGACCATTTCACTTTAATGCTCTTTTTATATCATTAAAAATATCGAAATAGCCAGGTTAAATCATCATTTTTACCAAAATTTTTCAATTTTAGAGCGGTTCGTGTGCTTCGACACCTATTCCTGATAAATCGCAACCGAAAGCACACGGAACAAAGATAAAACAGACCGATACTCCGCTGCAAATGGTGTCGACCCATTTCGATACGTGTCAAGTTAAGGCGCTATCAATTTCACAGTTGGAAAATATGATCGATATTTTGAAACATCTCTGGTCAACAGGTCTAAAATTAATACTGCGGCATGTGCGCCAATAAAAAAGTTTCGAATAAATATACGGGCACGTGCACGAATCGAGGCACGAATTTCGATTTCCGCATCACCGGGAAAACCAATCACCCGCCGGCACGCTTAACTTTGTAGCCAAGACGGCCTAGCTCTTTTTCCAGTACATCCCGGTGATCACCCTGAATTTCAATGATCCCATTCTTTAAACTGCCACCACTCCCACACTTTTGTTTAAGGGATTTCGCGAGTCCTTTCAGTCCATCATGATCCAGAGGCACGCCGGTTATCAAGGTCACGCCTTTTCCTTTTCGCCCCTTTGTTTCCCTCATCAACCTGACAATACCATCGCTTTTAGGGATCGACTGTCCTTTCCGGCAAACACATTTCACCGCAGGTTTATGACAATCGGGGCACATTTTGCCAGACTCGGTCGAGTAAACTAAGCCGTCACCTTTATTATGAATTTTTCTTGGTCTCATAAGTTACAGGTCTAAATCCGCATAATGTTTCTAAATCAATCAAATCCTTTTTTAAATGATTGTATGACCATGGTGTCTAGCAACTCTATTGGATGATCTTCCAGCTTCGCTCCCAGTAGATCGGTTATTTGAATGGCAGTATTGGCATCAAAGGGCATATCATAATAATTGAAGAGCGATTGGGTTAGTTCTTCCTCGTTCTCAAATACCCACTTCGCATTGAACACTTCAGAGCGTTCAAGCCTCAAACCACTTTCATTGATTGCTTTTTGAGCTTCCAGCGTTTCTTTATTTTCATTCCGAAGCAATGCAAATATCCGTTCAATCTCCCCATCATTAATGGGTTCTATCACCAGAATAATACCTTTATTTTTGAGCACTCTACTTGCTTCCCTGATAGCTGCTTTGCTGTTCTGATGATGTAGTGAGAGTGTAAATATGACCAAGTCGAAGCGTTCGTCTGAAAATTCAAGATTTTCTCCAGAACCAATTCGAAAGTCTACTCCCGGCACTTTCTCTCGAGCCTCCCTGATACTCTCTGCATCCGGCTCGATGGCGATCAGGTTTTTAGGCTTCCCAACCATCAATGAAGTAATACGCCCGTTTCCGCATCCGATTTCGAGAACTTGTTTATTTTCCAAGTCGGCAAATTGCAAAATCTTCTCTATTATTCTCTGGTCGCTATCAATTTTCATAAGTCAGCCAGGCTTTAAGATCACGTGCTATGGAATTAAAACATGTTTCCAGCAAAGCAAATCTTTGACAGATTCCAGAATACTCTCCTTGGCAGAGCGGAACGATATCCCAAGTTCCTCCCGGATTTTTGAGTTATCGTATTTCACACCTCTACCGACGTGAGTTCGGATGAAGGTTCTGGCCCCTTTGGGCTGTGTACTTACCAGAATCTTCACCATAGCATTCCCCACCCTTCCGGTCATTTTCATCTTTGGCAGTTTGTAGTTGCCGTAGCCGGCCTCTTGCAGAATACTGACGACCTCACTCATGCTCAGCGTTTCGCCGGTACACAGGTACCGACCTTTCGCCTTTTCATTTTCCATTGCACAAATGTGTGCATGCGCCACATCGCGAACATCTACGAACCCCCAGCTTATGCTCATGATCACCGGATAAGTTCCGGAAAGAACATCACGGAGGATCTGGTTTGAGGTATTCAGAGATGGAACGAGAGATGGCCCGATAACCACGCCCGGGTTAATCACAACAAGTTCAAACGCTGGATTTTCTCTCTCGATATAATCCCATGCAGACCGCTCAGCCAGAATTTTTGAATAGAAGTAGGGATTGCGCGTCAAACTGGAAGTTTCGTTCCAGTCCTCCTCAGTATACACGTATCCTGAAATGGGTTCATCAAAGACAGCAGCCACGGAGGAAGTAAGGACAACCTTCTTGACTGATCCTGATTTGCCACATGCCTGCAGGACATTTAGAGTGCCCTTTAGAGCCGGATCCACAAGATCGTGCTGAGAATTCTTGACGTCAAGAACATAAGGGCTGGCTGTATGTATGACGTACTCACAGCCTGTTATCGCCTCGTCATAGGAGCCCTCGTTCAGCAGTTCGCCTTGTTCGAGATCGAGCCGTTCGGCGCCGGGTAAAGAAGTCAAATATTCGTAGTTATACCCATTTTTTAAGCCGCGAACTGTACCTCGCACAGTGTAACCATTTTCAAGCAATTTACGGATTATATAAGAGGCTATAAAACCGGAAGCTCCCGTAACACAGATAGGTTTGTTCGTAATCATGATCACCGCCATATCTTATTCTTGGTAGGTTGCCAATCCCTGATAAAATGGTTTTAGTGAGTTAGTGTGACACCATCCCAACATTCCATTATCCTGCGGTCAGCTACCCGACGGGATCCGGCCGGCCGCGATGAGCCATTGATATTCGTCCACCACGTCGAGGTCATAACCGCTCACCGGGGTGCCCAGGCTGAGCTGAACATTCTCCCGCACGCCCAGGGCCGCACCCATGGGACCACCGAGCCTTATCACCCCCAGGACCTTTCCCGACGGGCCTGACGGGATGGGCCCCACGCCGATGCCCATGGTGAATTCGTGCTCCTCCCTGAAGATGGCGACCACCGGCCCTCTGCGAAACAGCCTGCCCAGGTCCCGCTGATAGGCCTCCTGGTAACGTTCGAAATAGATCGACAGACGGGGGTAATGTATCCGCGATCCCGTAGGGGCCAAAACCGAAACCCCCTTGCCAGGGCCGGCCCCGTAGGATTTGAGCATGGCCTTGATATTGGCGGGCAACCGGTTGAAGACCTCCGGGGGAAGCTGAGTGTGCTGGTAGTTCATCTCCCCCCCCGATCCGCGCGAACATCTTCGATGTGCGCTACCAGTACCTCCGGCGCAGTTCGTCCAGGACAGAGGATGCTGCAGATCCAAGGCATCGAGGGTGAAGTTGTAGTGGCCTACCGCGAACCCTCGATAACGCAGGAGATGCGGTATCCTCGACTTTTCCAAAGGGTAAAAAACATAACAAATTATTTGTAATCTCTGGAACGCACCATTGGTTGTTTCCTGAAATACAAGGGGATCTTCCCAAAACCATTGCTATCATTGCGTTTGACACTCCCTTGTCATGTTTTTTATGCAACTATAGGGTGAACTCATCCGTGTTGTTCCAGAAGGGGCGTATTTAATTTTCTTTATCTCTTTTGATTTTGGGCAATATGCATTTTTCGTTTATCTGTAAATGACCACCAAGGAAGAGGATCTCCGCCTTCCATAAAATGTATCACTGACATAAATACATCGATAACACAAGGATCATGCCTTTTCCCTGACCTCGTGCAAAGTTCATCGTATAGTTCAAATGGCTCTTTTCCAATCAGCTTTTTTGGGTGATCAATACCAATTAATTGGAGTTCATACGCCATCGCTTTTCCAATATTTGGAAGCGCATCAAGTCGTGATATTGTTTCTCTGTCTGGGTTCTTCATCGATTTTCTTTGTTTCCGCTTGCGATTTCATTTTTCTAAAACGTATCAGGTATCAATATTTTTTTAGAGTAAAGAGAGAGAAAGGGGACAATCCTATATTTATCAATGAGCCTAACTTTGCGCGTCGGCTGAAAGCGCCTTGTTGGACGAAGCCGCTTCGCGGAGACAGATATCCCCATCCATATTCTCTGAGATAAACATCTTGCTGTAACCTCCCGCATTTGTTGTAATATCTCCAAGTCGACGATGCAAGTGCATTCGC